>JAAUYA010109672.1_pt1 | contig 47131 bp, 43 predicted proteins | sample 7278161 | NCBI WGS metagenome assembly JAAUYA01 (sample SAMN14350120, study PRJNA611818) | marine sediment metagenome | isolation source: surface marine sediment (3m) | place: French Polynesia: Moorea | collected 2018-08
CCGTTAAAACGGGTTAAAAGTTATACATAGTCATCTTTAGATGACTTTAGCTGTTAGCCCGAAATGCGCGTTCCGGGCGGGAGGAATTTTCTTAACCGAGCAGTATTGGGATTCATTTAATCCTCAAGGTAACAGAGACGTACTGATAGATTACCACTTGGGAAATACTAGACTGTAAGCATCTAGTAGACTTCTACCCTAAATCAAGAGGATTAAATGTTATTGAAGATTGTGAGCCATGACGAACAGAAAGAATATAAACTATATCCTCTCTAATTGTAAAAATAATTCTGTATTTATTTCTTGATTTTCCATACAATAGTTGTCGTATTTCTTCAGGAAAATTATCATTTTCTCTCGCTAAAGCACAACGCTTGGGCTTATCTTGTAAAGTAGCAATAGTATTCATTAAATCTCTAAACCATTGATCTGCATAAACAGGATTATGTTGTTTTAACCAAAGATAAGCAGATTCGATTTCTAGTTTGGCGTTACGAGTTAATTTGACTTGAAATTTCATGCTTTTTCTGCATTTCTTCGATAAATTCATTTAGAGATTGTGTGTTACCTGTGGCGATATCTTCTAATCCTTTTTTGATACCAATAACTGTTTCTAAGTGCTCTATAGAATCTAGTAATTTTTGATAGGATACAACATCTTGAACTACTAATTCTGCTTTTCCATTAACTGTTAAAACTACAGGATTTCCAGTTTCCTTCATCTGGTTAATTAGTTCATTAGTATTACGTTTAAAGGTTGAGAGAGATTGAATATCTTTGCTTAAATTAATCATGGTTGATGGGTTTGCACTAAATTTGCATTAAATTTAATCTTAGCACAGAATATAGTGTTCACACTCTACAAAAGCGGCGCTCTTCAAGAGAATAATTTTCCTTGGGTTGTTGGGTAACCTAACCTACAAGCAAGTGCGATCGCACTACGGCATCTTTCTCAATTAAATAGGAAATACTATGATATAGAAACTGACTCTTAACAAGGAGAGCGATATAAATAAGTTGTTAGTGTGGTAGTTTGCTTTTATACAAAATAGAACCATCCTGACTCTTAATTTCAAATAAGTTAGATGCTTTTAAAACACCTTTTAGAGTTTTGATTCCATAGCTCTTCGGTGTGCATTCAGGAGCTTGATTCTTAATAAATTTTCCTGCTCTTGCCAATAAAGTCATATCACCCACTTTATCTGTGCGAAGTTCGGCTATCCGTAGCAGCTTCACAATTTGAGTATTCTCCCATACTGTGTCAGATGGATCGCATAGATTTATGTAACTAACTTCGCCTATAACAGTTGTTTTTAGCTTCTTGTATAGTGAGTCAAGTTCTGGATTAGACTCGCCGTAATCTTCTCTAAGGAACCAAAGCAGAGACAAGGTATATAGTTGTAGATCCCTGTAAAAGGAAAATGCTTCTTTGCGCTGTGCTTCCAAATCAGCAATGCAGGCTCTACATCCTTCTTCAGTATTTAATATATTCAATCCCTTGGAACCACCGAAGTGATGAACTAGCTTATTTCGCTCCTCAACAATCTTCTTCAAATACTCAGAAAAATAATCAGGATCATAGTCAACTGACTCAATAAAGCTGTTTATTAGGTTTCCTAATGTCTGTGACTTAACTTTTTCCCTATACTTCCTAACGTCTTTTTTTTCATCGGAATTTGGAGCATACATGAATGGAAGTAGAAACTTTAGAATCCTCTCAATTTGTTGAAAGAGTAGTATATTTACTCCTATTTTTTTCGAAACTTCATTGAACAAATCTAAATCACTAGACTTATTTCCCATAATCTGAAAGAAGATAATGAACACTAACTTATAATTAAATTATGCCCAATTCCTTTATAATCTAGACTTAGCAGAAGGATTAGGAGAAGTAGAACTGCCAGCGATCGCTCCTTGATATACCTTCGGTGAGCACTTAACATTTTTCTATCAGTGCGATCGCCTCTCCTGTAGAGTAGACATTAGACATCTCCAAAAATTGATAAAGTATTTGTATAACTTGACTCTAGCTTACTTGCAGTGTCAAGCATATTTGCATAATCTTATGACAGAATAATACAAAGTAAAGTTGTTCTTTCTGCTCCTCTTTGTCCTACTATTACATCGATTATCTCTCTCCCTTTTGGCGTTGTTATTATTTGATTTTTAAAAGTAGCTCTTGTAGGTTGAGTGAAGCGTTGTCCAACTTTTGCCTAAGATTTCTTGAACAAAGCCAAAAGCGGAACCCAACACCTACCCCTTTGTTGTTGGGTTGCGCTCGTTTCAAAACTAAGCAATTGTGTTTCAAAAATCCTCCTCACTCCACCCAACCTACTTTTTTTCTATTATTTCGCAACTAGTATTAGAAAAATTATGTGAATTATCTCACGATAGTGTTAACCTTTTTCTGATATATGAAACTTAAACTATATCTTTAGTGGTTCATGTCATCTCACCTTCACCATCGCTTTCTCAAACTGGCAGTTGTCAATATCCTTTCCAATTTGATGGTACCCCTAGCCAGCCTTGTGGATGTGGCTTTTTTGGGGCATCTAGCCGAAATTCGCCACCTAGCGGGAGTAGCGATCGCCACCGTATTATTTAACTATATCTATTGGACATTTGGCTTCTTGCGCATGGGCACCACTGGCACAACTGCCCAAGCCAGAGGGAGAAATAACCATCAAGAAGTACTAAAAATCTGCCTGCGCAATAGCTTAATTGCCTTATTGATTGGCACGATCATCTTAATTCTACAGCACCCCTTACGGGAAATTGGCTTTACTCTACTCAGTGCCACCCCAGAAGTCAAAGCCAGCGGAATTAGCTACTATAACAGTTTAATTTGGGGCGCACCTGCTACCTTACTCAATTTTGTCCTCATGGGTTGGTTTTTAGGACTCGAACAAGGAGGAAAAGTATTACTATTATCATTAGTGAATAAAACCACCAATATCATCCTAGATTATCTTTTCATCGTGCGTTGGGGTTGGGAAAGTGCGGGTGCGGGTGCGGCTACTGCCATCAGTCAATATTTAACCTTACTAGTGGGCATAGTTTTTGTGACTCAATTAATCCCGAGCGGCAAAATTCCCCAGCTACTCAGAGGCATTTGGCAGCCCACGGTGATGCTGGAAACTTTTACTCTCAATCGAGATATTTTCATCCGCACTTTTGCCTTAATTTCTACCTTTGCTCTATTTACCAACTTAAGTTCTAATTTAGGTACTCTAGTCTTAGCAACCAATAGTTTACTAATACAAGTTGTCACCCTAGCTGCTTATTTTATTGACGGGTTAGCCTTTGCCACCGAAAGTTTAGCTGGAGCAAGTTATGGTGAAGGTAATCAACAACAGCTCACTGAATTATGGCAACTATCTGGGCTAATTAGTTTGGGTTTAGGATTAATCTTTGCCGGGATATTTTGTTTATTTCCCACTCCCCTATTTGCTTTACTGACGAATCATCAAGAGGTGATTGATAATATCATTAATTATGTCCTCTGGTTAATGCCAGTATTAGCATTTGGCTCTATTGCTTATATGTTAGATGGCTATTTTTTAGGTTTAACACAAGGTACATTGTTGCGTAACTCTAGCCTGATTGCTACCTTAGCAGGATTTGCACCTATGGCTACAGTCGCTTGGTTGCTCGGGAGTAGCCATCTGTTGTGGTTAGCTTTAGCCATGTTTATGGCAGCTAGAGCTATTACTTTAGGAAGGAAAATTCCTCAGCTCAATAAATCATAATAAGTTAGTAGCTCTTGTAGGTTGGGTGAAGCGTTGTCCAACTTTTGCCTAAGCTCTCTTGAACCAAGTCAAAAGCGGAACCCAACACCTACCCCTTTGTTGTTGGGTTTCGCTCTTGTTAAAACTAAGGAATTGCGTTTCAAAAATCCTCCTCGCTCCACCCAACCTACTTTTTTCTATTATTTCGTAACAAGTCTAATACGGTGAGTCGATGTGGCGATCGCTCTTTTTGTAAATGCGATCGCTAATTTTTGGATATTATTAATTCGGGAGTAGGAATTAGTTAGTAGCTCTTGTAGGTTGGGTGAAGCGTTGTCCAACTTTTGCCTAAGATTTCTTGAACAAAGCCAAGAGCGAAACCCAACGCCTACCCCTTTGTTGTTGGGTTTCGCTCGTGTTAAAACTAAGGAATTGTGTTTCAAAAATCCTCCTCGCTCCACCCAACCTACTTTTCTCTTTTGACTAATAATATGGTGAGGCGATGTGGCGATCGCTCTTCTTGTAAATGCGATCGCTCAACTTATGATTTTGGATTAGAGTGCGATCGCCCCAGAGCAACTAAGGGAACTATTACAACAAGGTTACTTAAGAGAAAAAGAGGAATTTCCAATTTTGGGGATAAACGCAGGCAAGAATTAGATAAAATTGGCAAAGGAGGAATTCGGCGTTATGCGATGAATAATGCGATCGCTCTTTTATGGACGCTTCTAGAGGCGAAAATCTTACTTACCACAGAAGGAATCGCAGCAGTTAGGCGAAACTAGCGATCGATTGTCAATTAACCCTGTCTCAGAAGTAATCTCGCCATATTCAAGAACAATGGACAAAATCGAGCTCTTAAAAACATTAAAACAAATGGTTTTACCTCAGTTTAACGAGTTAATCTTTATTCTCGGTGCTCCCAAAGAGTATATGTCATCTCCAGATCAACCACAAGTAGAAAGAGCCATAGAGCTACTTAACTGGGCAGAAGCACCAGGAGGATGTGGGCTAGAGCAAATCATGCAAACTCTGGAGGAGATGGGTATAGTGATGGGGACAATACAGTTAACGCCAGGCGATGAGAAACCAGATATAGGGGAGCTAAAGCAGCATGCTGTGAAAAATGACACTAATGACAATGATGATACCGAGGCATACGCGCTCGCACGAATCAAAGACCATCAATCAGGGCAACCCTTCTATCTAGGTCGGACTTACGAACTTCAGGCAGGTATCCGAAGTCAGATTCCCAAAGGGTTTAAAGGTGAACCCGTCCAGCTTCCCGACCAGCAAGAGCCTATTCAATTGGAAATTGTCGTCTGGGCGGAAAATATGGAGATTGAGCCAGCCTGGATACAGCCATACCTCTTTAGTCGAACTGAGGAGACTGCCTTGGCGGAATTCCAGCTCAATCCAACACAATCAGGTCGCAAGCAGGTTCGGGTCGAGTTTCTTTATCAGCGACACTGGCTGGCGAAAATTGAATTTGAGGTTGAAGTCGTTGAGGCACAGGAACTCGTTCCAGTTTCATGAAGGTGAAGGGGGGTACTCAAACAAACCATGCAAGTAGAAACCAGAATTCCTCCAACTGAATACCAGAACTATCGAGTAGATGTCTATCTGCGTATTTATCGACAGGGAGTGCGGTATGGCTTAGAAATTCTAGGGACACCAATACCTATACGGAGTAACATTAACATGACATCACATGATCTGGCGCAACTGAGCGAACAACTCCAGGAAGCGATGGATGCGATCGCCAGAAATAATGAACAAGAGCTGCCAACAGAAGAGGAATTGGCAGATTTGGCAGAAGTTGGGCACTATGCCTTCAATAGGGTTTTCTGCGACCCCGACGTACGGACTGCCATAAGACATTTAATTAGCTCTAGCCAAGAAGTCTCCATCCAGGTCGTTTCAGAAGATTTTTTCTTACCTTGGGAACTTATCTATCCCGCCACCCTAGATGAGCTATTCTCCTACGATCACTTTTGGGGAATGAACCATCTCATCTCTCGCACTATCCCCCAAGATGCTCGTGACGGAGCCTTTGTTTCGCCGGAAATCAGCGTCAACACTTGTCCTAAATTGGGAATGCTGACCTACAGTGGGTTACCTGGTGTTCTTGAACAAGAACTTCATTTCTTCAAAGAACTAGAGGCTCAAGGTAAACTTGCTCTCTTTCGGCTGCGTTCCCTCGATCCCGGCAATAAACGCCAAGAATTTCAAGCATTTCAATGCTTCTGGAAGAATAGCTTGAATTTGGCTCACTTCGCCTGCCATGCTGCCCATAACGCTGATTCCCCCGACCTGTCATACATTTTGCTCTCGGAAGAGTTTCCGATCACCCTCAGAGAAATGGATGCCTACGAGATCGAAATTGACGGACATCCTCTCATCATCATGAATGCCTGTGAGACTGGCAACTGCAACCCACTGTATACCTCAAACTTTGCCGCCGCATTTCTCAAGTACGGCGCACGGGGAGTAGTGGCAACTGAATGTAGTGTACCTGACGCTTTCGCCGCCGACTTTGCCGAACAGTTGTACCCTCATCTCCTGGCAGGGAATCAATTAGGGGAAAGTTTGTTGGCTGCGCGGCGGTACTTTTGGCAAAAGTACAACAATCCGTCGGGATTGCTATACTCTATGTATGCACCCCCGTCCATTCGCCTAGTTCAGGCAGGAGGCTGAAATGAGTAATGATACGATCATAGTTCGCACCGCAGATGCTACCGTCAAGCGGGGAGGTAGTCCCAAGGAACTCAAGGTTGAGGTTTTAGCGGAAAACGTCAATTTATTCCTCACCCAAATCGAAGGCATATTGGAAAAAGCACCAGATGAGGTAGGCAAATTTCGGTTTACCGAGTTTTCAGTATCTGCTGAGGTTTCCGCAAATGGAAAACTGGTGCTGCTAGGCTCGGGCGTGGAAACAGGTATTCAAGGAAGCTTGACCTTCAAGTTCTCAAGAAAAGTTTGAGGAATCAAGCAAGGCATTCATAACCACAAAAGAAACTCCCACAGAAACTCCTACAGAAACTCCTACAGAAACTCCCATCATCAACGCTATGATAGGAACAACTTCGCCACCATTGTTTTGGGGAGGGCTGATCGGTATTTTAGTTACCCTTGTAGTTATCGTTATCACTTTGAGATGGAAGAGTAAAAGCATTACCAAACGCCGCTCTAGTCAAGAAGGGCAACTGGAGCAACCAACTCAGATTCAAGCAAATACTTTGTTGGCTGCCCAATTAACTGAGGAGATAGATGAAGTTGAAATCCTCCAGTTGTTACAAGGAGATCGCTTTCTGATGAAGCATGAGTCGTTTCCCATTACCCACAGACAACTGAAACAGAGCTGGCGTTACTTGCGCCGACTGGTGCGTTCTGGGACACCAACCGAGTTGGATATCCAGGCAACCGTTAAGCAAATTAGCCGTCAGGGATTTTTACTCAATCCAGTCTTTATCCCCCGCCGAGTCAATCGAACTCAGCTTTTGTTGTTACTAGATCACGATGGCTCGATGGTTCCTTTTCATCGACTCTCCCATCGGTTAGCAGAAACCTCCCTACAAGCAGGACGACTGAGTAAAGCCAGTATTTACTACTTTCACAATTGTCCCTTAGAATATCTCTATCAAGACCCCCATCACCAAAAAGCTGAGTTAATTAGCCACATTCTGCCGCGACTAGAGCCTAAATGGACAGTAGCACTGATTTTTAGCGATGCTGGTGCTTTACGGGGTGGACTTAGCCCCAAGCGGATTAAATTGACTGCTGCTTTTCTAGAACGACTGCGACAGCAAGTGCGCTACCTAGTTTGGCTCAATCCCATGCCTTCTGAGCGTTGGCTGGGGACAAGTGCAGGGGAAATTGCCCGTTTAGTCCCCATGTTTGCAGTCAGTCGTCAGGGGTTTCAGCAGGCGATCGATGTTTTACGGGGAGCAGCAAAGAAATGAGAAAGAAAGCATTCTCAATACCAGACGAGGAACTCCAACTAGCTCATCGACGTATTGAGTCTTTTTGCAAACGCTTTAGCCAACCTCATCTAGTATTTGCCTGTCACGCTGCCTTTCCTTTGGCACTTACTCCTGATTTGTTGTACTGTCTATGGGCTAATTTTCAACGAGATGTCAAGGGGAACTGGCTAGATATTCCTTGGATCGCTGTAGCAGACTTAATGTTTTCGGGACTGTTGTCTGAAGTTGGCTATGAAACCTATCAAATGGAGCGAGTGGTACGCAATCTCCTAATCGAGCGCCTACGGGAAGATGAAAATTTTGGACAACAACGAATCTGCGAACTGGCTCAATTTTTACTAGCTTATGTGCAACCTCAGCTTAAAAGCGATGACCTGAAGCTGCGGGATTTTGCTCTAGCTCAAAGATGTACAGCATTGGCTTATACCCACCCCACAGAAGCAGTCCGCCAACTAGCAGCATTTTATCGAGTCTCTTTGGAATCGGGGACGGAATTAGTGCGGATGGAGTCTTTGGTAGAAATATTGGCAGAACCCCTAGCCGAATTTCCCCCTCTTCTGATCTACGCTCGTAGCTTGGGCAATTTTGCCCGGGGTAAGATTCAACTGGCTGCTGCGCAACTGAGGGAAGTGCCGCAAAAAGGAAACTCGCTCAAGGTGGCTGGTGTTAGTTTACTGATTCCTAAACAGATTCAGACATCCCGAAGTTGGACGCGACGGCGATTTTTGCAAATAGCAGGCTGGACGGTTTTGGCAGGTGGGGGATTCTCTACAGCTTTGATACTAAAAGAGAGATTGCAGTCCCCTCAATCTCAGCCAGAGGTTCTTCCTGCACCAGCTAACACGAACCTAACTCCTTTTGATTTTGAGGTACCGACAGTCAATCTTCGTGGAGAAGTTATTAGCAACGTTTCCAAGCAAGCTAAGTCCTTCAGCCATAATTTGGGGAATGGAGTGACTCTAGATATGGTCGCTATTCCTGGGGGAACGTTCATGATGGGTTCCCCTCCTTCTGAGAGGAGAAGTTTTAAAGACGAACGCCCGCAACATCAAGTAACAGTCCCACCTTTCTTTATGGGCAAATACCCAGTAACTCAGGCACAATGGAGAGCGATCGCTTCTCTCCCTAAAATTGAACGTGACCTAAATCCCAATCCCTCTCGTTTCAAAGGCGATCGCCTTCCTGTAGAAAGCATTTCTTGGTACGAGGCTGTAGAATTTTGTCAGCGATTGTCAAACTTGATAGAAGAAGGGTATGAATATCGACTTCCTTCTGAGGCGGAATGGGAATATGCTTGTCGTGCCCAAACTTCTACTCCCTTTCATTTTGGAGAAACTATTACGGGTCAATTGGCTAATTACAATGCTCGTCAGACTTATGCTGACGAACCCCAAGGAGAGTATAGAGGAAAAACTACCCCAGTGGGACAATTTCCCCCTAATGCCTTTGGTTTATACGATATGCACGGTCAAGTCTGGGAATGGTGTGCAGACCCCTGGCATGAAAACTATGAGGGTGCGCCGACTGATGGTAGTGTTTGGAGTCAAAGTAATAATGATAATCGTTATCAAATGCTGCGGGGGGGTTCCTGGTACGGCTATCCTGATGACTGCCGTTCTGCTATTCGCGACTTTAATTCGCGCGACGTCATCCTCATCACTTTCGGTTTTCGTGTGGCGTGTGGTGGCGGGAGGACTTAATCCTTTACACTTTTCCCCTGTTGCACTTTACCCAATCTCCGCCGAAGACGGAAAAATTTTGGGGGAATAAATGTTAAGTTTTGTTAAGAAATTAAGTTTCCAAAAAACCATGAAAGAACTATCATAATTCAGAAAACCTATCTCCGGTGCCCCGGAACTCCCTTGCAAACTTAACCAGAAAATTCTGGTTAGCGGCTCTCTAGGTGTAGGTTAGGCGATCGTCACTCTTGTAGGTTGGGTGAAGCGGTGTCCAACTTTTGTCCAAAATCTCTCGAACAAAGCCAAAAGCGGAACCTAACGCCTATCCCTTTACTGTTAGGTTTCTTCCATCTCAAAACTAAGTGCGATCGCTCCCTTTATCGGCTGAATAGCAGATAATTATTCTCTGAATATAACCTTGATCGTATTTGGTTTAATTTTCTTCATTTTAAGCAGTTATGCCCTTGATAAATTAGTAAAATTAAAAGTGATCTAACCAATGGCAGTACTGATAGTTTAAGGGATAGACAAATGGATATAAATTATGCGGAAGTAGAAAAGAATTGGTTATCCCGAGGATTTAATTGGGGTATATGGACAGATTCACCCGGTCAAATTTGGGCAGATTTTGTTCACGATACTGATGAGTTAGTCATGTTGATAGAAGGAGCAATGGAATTAACCTTTCAAGGAAAAACTATTCGCCCTCATATCGGTGAAGAAATTCTTATTCCGGCGGGAGTTTCTCACACGGTAATCAATATTGGAAAAACTACTAATCGTTGGTTTTATGGTTACTCGAAAAAAAAGTAGTACCGCTTCGTGGAAGTTAAAAATCAAATGGCTGATTTCGAGATAAGCTCTCCATGAAGCTCAGTTTCATTGCGGCATTTCGCATCTCGCCTATAATTAAAATATATTTGAAGATCGAGAGATTTATTCTGTCAATTTAGATGTGGAATATCAATTCATACGAAATTTTTACGTTAAGGACACCAGGTGGCGATCGCTTCACCGAGTTTGTTAATGCCCTAATTAAAGCTGAAGCATATGCTCGGGGTGTACCCTTGTCAGCACCATCTACAACACGTCGTACCAATGTTCGTGATGGAGGCGTAGATACAGCAGTTCATATAGATATACCTGCTAATCAAACAGGATGGCTTGATGTCCCAACTTGCTGGCAATATAAAGCCACTGAAAATAGTAATGTTTCCGATTCAGATCTCCGCAAAGAAATAAAAAAACCGCATTCGACTAAGCTAATCGACAAAAATTATGGTTATCGTCTCTGCATTTGTGATGAGATAACAGATGAAAAAAAGAGCCGTTGGGAAGAAATTCTTGAAGAAGAGATTACAAAGATTAATTCTTCAGCACCACCACCAAAAGTAATTTCAGCATCTAATCTTGCGGATTGGGCAAATCGTTTTCCAGCAATCATAATTCAATTTTTTAAGCCAGAATTAGGTCAATTACTTCATCTTCGAGCATGGCAAAAAAATCTAACAACACTTACTCCTACATTCGTAGATGTCAACTTGTGGACTGGAGCCAAACAAAGAATTCTCGAACACGCAGATTTTAACAAGCCCTGTAGCGAGGTTATTCTAGCAATACAAGGTGAAGCTGGAGTAGGAAAAACAAGGCTAGTATATGAAGCATTAGCAAGCCTTGAAGGCTCGGAAAATCTTGTTATTTATACAGCAGAGGATACAAAAGCTATAGACGTTGCCTACACTTTAGCTAATAACAAACTTGTGCAGGCTATATTGGTAGCTGATGAATGTCCAGTTGATAAAAGATTACGACTAGGAGATATTCTTAATGGGCATAAAGATAGAGTAAGAGTTATATGTATTGATAATTCTGGAGAACGCCCTTCAACAGAAGCAGAAGAATCTTGGCTTCAGCGAATACCTAAAGATGATGTTGACAATATCCTCAAGCAAAATTTTCCTAATGTTCCGGCCGATCGCCGCCGCGTGTACGTAGATTTTTCCGGTGGATTTATTAAATTTGCAGCAGATCTGTGCAACCGAGACGTTCAGATTGCTGAACAAGGAAATGTTGGATCAGTTTTGACAAGTATCAGAGATTACCTCAGAAACCGCTTGAATGATGAAGAACTCTATACTGTTCAAGCCATATCACTCTTCCAAAAAGTAGGATACCGCGATGATGTTCAGGAAGAACTCGATCAACTCTGTGAAATTTTAGACTTAGATAAGAAAAAGACAATACGAACTGCAAACCGATTGAAGGATCTTCCTGGTTTTATTGCCTTTGCGGGACGATACATTTATGTTACTCCTGCCATAATTGCTCAGGTTGCATTTGAAAGAGCTTGGCGGCAGTGGATTGAACCAAATCCATCAGAATTTCTATCGACCATTCCCAACTTACTTTTAGATGCTTTTCTCAATCGTGTATCCACCAGTAGTTCCGAGGAGGTGCGCCGTATTGTCGGCAAATTTTTTCGACATTGGGCTGCCCAACTTCAACCGATGGATTTAAGCGATACCTCCAAGGTAGGTCGATTTGTAGTTTTAGCAGAAATTCATCCTGATGATTATCTACCAAGACTTTCTCAACTAATTGACAGAGCTACTAAGGATGAACTATTGCAAGTAACTGGGGGATATGGAGGGACAAGACGTTCCCTAGTCTGGCTGGCTGAGAAAATGGCTACTTTTCCTCAGTTTTTCAGATATGCAGAATCAATTTTATGGAAACTAGCCCTAGTTGAAACAGAGTTAAACTTAGGTAATAACGCTACGCGTATTTGGCAACAACTTTTTCGGATTTTCCTCTCTGGTACAGCAGTACCTTTTACTAAAAGAATCGATTTATTAGAAAAAAGGCTGTTTACAGAAGATCGAGAGCAAATAAATTTAGCATTAGAAGGTTTGAATGAAGCTTTTAATACGAGAGGATCGCGAATGGTAGGTTCACTTGTAGTTGCTGGGCGAATTCCTCCTGAAAATTGGCAACCTCAAACTCAGTTAGAGTGGAAAAAATGTATTGACAAAGCTTTAGCTGTTTTATTAAAAGCGGCAAGAAGTGATATCTCTAGTCTCCAAACTAGCGCGCTGAATGTTGCCATACAGCGTTTATCTATTCTCCTCGCTAATGGCTATCTAGAGCAAATAAAAGCCCTTTTCTCGAAAGATACTCTCTCCCAAGAGATTTTACTATCTCTGATACGGAGTTTAGAGCGTTTTCTAAAGTTTAACTCAGATGCTTCTGAAGAAGTACAACAATGGTTGCAAGAGCTTATACCTAATGACTTTCATGGAAGATTAATCCAGATTGTCGGCAAATCACCCTGGAGCTATTCTTTTCAGGATAAAAGAGAAGCTTGGCAAGAAGAAATCAATAGTATGGCTCAACAACTTTGTGAAGATCAAGAACTGCTCAAATCTGAGATGCAATGGCTCAGCTCACCTCAAGCAATTATGGTGGGAGACTTGGGCAACGCAATGGGGACATACGATACCAATGCAGTTAATTTAAATATGATCATGCAATCATTAGCAGATACCGAAGAAACAGGTTTGGCAAGAGGATATATAGTGGGCTTACTCAGAAACCACCCTCAACATACAACTATAGTTAAAGTTAATGAATGGATAGACAAATTTGAAACTCAAGCACCAGAAATAGCTTATCAATTATTCAGTGCTGGTGGTAGTGCTACCAAGGCTGTAGAAAGAGCATTAAAACTTGTGGACGAAGGTTCTCTTTCTTTAGAATATCTCGGTGGTTTTTTACCCAGTTTGCTTTCTACAGAGGAATTTTATCAAATTCTCAGAAGGTTAGTTAGTTCAGTAAAAGATGGAGAAAATGAATCAGCCACTCAGACGGCTATCAAACTGGTTGCTAATCGCTTGGAAAGCGAACAAAGGGAAAACCATGTGTCTATTTTAGAAGAAACTAAGATTCAAAATCTAGTTTGGGAACTTCTCGAAGCTACTGCTCAGTATATTAGAGGAGATTCATATGATTGGGATGAAATTCTGAGAAGCGCGGCACAATTTGATGTAGATAAAGCAACCAAAATTGCTAGCTTGGGTATTCTTAGTAAAAACGATCAACAAAAAATCAGAGCCGAACAAATTCTAGTCAATCTCGCTAAATCTCATGCCGAAGTTGTAATACAGAGATTAGGGGAGGTAATTCTTGATGATGAACAAGCATGGCGCTTCGCAATGGGAGAATATCGCTTTCTGATACAAAATCTTCCCCTCAATGCGATAAAACAATGGCTGCGCTCAGTTGGTGTTGATGGAGCTAGACGAATTGCTCGGCAACTTGCCCTTCCCTACTTGGATAAGGAGCCAGTCTTGATTTTTCTATTTTTAATGCTTATACAGAGCAGCTTGTACCAACTCGGATTACTACTTCTACAGGACTACCTGGATAAGAATTATCGACCTGTTGTTCCACCCCTAACAGAATTTGTTTTATCTGAGTTTGAGGATGATGAGGATACATTTAGAAAATTTTGTATTGGTTCACATAGCCTCCAAGTTTACGTTGGTTTTATGGGTGATTTATCATCTCTCAAAAGCAAGGAAGCTGAAATAGCCAGGAATTTCCTCAATTACCCATTACGAAGAGTTAGGGAGTGGGCACAATATGAGATTGATAGTTGTCAACGAGATGCTAAGCGTTGGCATCAAATGGAGGAAGAGTCGAATATTAGTTAATACTGATTGTTGACTAATTCCGTTTTAAAGTATCTTCCTTACTCCCATCCATATAAAAAATTTCTCTAGCTTCAAAATAAAAATTGACGCTTTTAGGAGTTTTTTTAATCATTTCTATAACTTTCGGTTTTCTCTTTAAACCAAAAATAGTAAAATCTTTTCTTTCCCCTGAACGCAAAAATACAGATCCGGGGACTGCTTCTGTATAACCACTACTAAATAAATAATTTCCTTGCTTATCTTCCACTCGAAAACCTCCTCGAATATCATCAACATCTCGATTAGTCAGATTAATAATTTCCACCCACACAAGACCTTCTTCATCTATTCTTTTAAATTGAACATCAATAAAGCTTCTCCGATGAGTTTGAAGTTCTGTTGCTTGGGTGAGCAAGTAGGTATGATTAATTTGTCTGGGTATATTGGCAAATTTTCTAAATTTACCGGCTTCTTGAGCACAAGTTAGTTGGCGATCGAGCAATAAGCCACAAGTCACTAATAATAAAATAACAGTTAACTTTTTCATGTTCTTAGTATATTGGTAAAAACTTCAACTCGAGTTATTTTTACTTGTCAATATATCTAAAATACCCACCACCTCAGAATAATCATTACTTAGTTTGAAAGATATTTTGAATCATTTTTTGATCTAACTTCAGAGCAATTTGTTCTAATTCTCTTACCTCACCATCACTCAACCGCCAATCCTTAGCTCCTATATTTTCCAGAGCTTGTTGAGGTGTTTTTGCTCCCGGTATAGGTATAGTTCCCTGACAAATACACCAATTGATAGCTACTTGTGATATAGTTTTATATCTTGATTCAGCTATCTCTTTTAAACATTCTAAAAGTGGAGTAATTTTCGGTAATAATTGCTTAAATAATAACCCTCTAGGACCTTTTGGCAATAACCTACCTGCTGTATATTTTCCCGTTAATAAACCTAAAGTTAAAGGACTGTAGGCGATGATTTTAATACCTAGTTCATCACACACTTCTTTCAACCCCAATTCTGTGAGGGGATAAGTAGATAATAAAGAGTACTGCACCTGTAAAGTAGCAATTGGTACCCCTAAAGCGGAGAATTGTTGATGTACCTTTTTGAGATTTACTGGACCATAATTAGACAAACCTACAGCTTTTACCAATCCTTGTTGATATAACTGAGCTAAACCCTCTAAAAGGGGTTTTTCTTGCCAGGGAAAATACCTGCTGGGTGACCAGTGCATTTGTACTAAATCAACTGATTTTCCCAGCCTTTGAGCCGATTTTTCACAGGCAGAAACCATTGATTTAGCTGTTAAACGCCAAGGATAAGCAGCTAGTTTAGTAGCCAGACAAATTTCGTCTTTATGGGCACCTTGATATTGATGGTAAAATTTCCCCAGCAAACTTTCACTGCGCCCGTTGAGTTTTCCTGTACCATAGGAATCGCCAGTATCAAACAAGGTAATGCCATTACTGACATGGAGGTTGAACACTTCTTGTAGTTGCTCATCCATACTCTCGTCATAACCCCACAGGAAGCGATTGCCCCACGCCCAGGTGCCGCAACCCATAGTTGATAAATATAAGTCTTTGTCTACTTGAATTTTTGTTGCCATAATTTCTGTACTTCAAAGTATCGTCAGCCCAGCCACAAGTTCCAATTTTTAGCACCTTTTAATCCTTTCCAGTAACTTATTGCTGGCAAGCCCACATTCAATCCCGCCAAGCCAAAAGTACTAAGAGGAATCAATACTGTTCGGTTAGTAGCTCGAATTATTTTGTCCCCTCCCAGGAGGGGAGGAGCAGGGAGTAGGGGAGAATTTCCATATATATTATGATATCTTGGAAGGCGATATCATATCAAATCCGGTTGAATAACCACACTTTTGGGTGAGGGGAATGCTTCTTCATTATTGATCATCACATTCATTTATGGCGGCTTGGATTGCCGAATACCATTCATCGCTGGGTTCAATCAGGCGTTTTTGCCAAGTATCAACGATGCCTTGCCTTTGCAGACTAGCAAGCATAGTTGTGTCAAACTTGGATCCTTGGTGCGTTACGCGCTTCGCGCTAACGACACCCTACACCTTCGATAAATTATTAAATCCCTATTCCTTTGAAGATCTTCGCGTAGTCGTTTAAAGGCGAGGTGGTTAAAGGGGATTCAACTATCAACTATATCAATAGGTTTTGTCTATGAGATAAAAAATTACCGTAAACACAGACAGAATTATCAGAAAGAGTATTAAGCCACCATTAATAAAGCTAATTACACCTAATCCTCTCAGAATGTATATGATTATACTTACTGGAACTACGCTCAAAAATAGGTATTGCAAAACTAGGGAAAAGTAATGAGTATTTTTACGCATCTTCATTTTTAGAAACATTATTTAATCAATTGGTAAATGTAACAATTATTAATATTTTTGTTTTTTTGCTTGAGGAAAACCATTTTAGTTTGAGTTTAGAAGATCTCGAAGACTAAATTATTTTTAATTTTATACCTCGATTACCTTGCATAACAATATTTTTAGGGATTTTTTTTCTAAATAATCTTTAGTTATTTTGGCTTTGTTTTGCTTTTGTACTAAATTAATTATTTTTAATACACAAAAGTTTATCATGATTTATAAAAAAGATTGATTAATGATTAAAAGCTTAAAAGTTAGAATAGCTACTAAAATTATTTTTTTGATTCAAATTAGAATTAAAGATGATTTGATACCCCCCTTTTCATTGGAGAGAATTTTCATAATAATGCAAGAATCAAGCAAAACAGAAGAAGTTTAAAACACAAATATAAATTTTAGTCAGAGAGGATTTTTAAGCGTGACTTTAACACTGGCAGTTTACGGAAAAGGTGGCATTGGTAAATCTACTACAAGCTGTAACATATCTACAGCTTTAGCCAAACGAGGTAAAAAGGTGTTACAAATTGGCTGCGATCCCAAACACGACAGTACTTTTACCCTCACCGGTTTTTTAATTCCCACTATCATCGATACACTCCAAGAAAAAGACTTTCACTATGAAGATATATGGCCTGAAGATGTGATCTATAAGGGTTATGCAGGAGTTAGCTGTGTTGAAGCAGGTGGTCCTCCTGCAGGTGCTGGTTGTGGGGGTTATGTAGTCGGTGAAACGGTTAAACTCCTCAAAGAGTTAAATGCTTTTGATGAGTATGATGTGATTCTCTTTGACGTATTGGGTGATGTGGTTTGTGGTGGTTTCGCTGCACCGCTTAACTATGCTGACTACTGCTTAATTGTGACTGATAACGGTTTTGATGCTCTCTTTGCTGCTAATCGTATCGCTGCATCCGTAAGAGAAAAAGCCCGCACTCACCCCTTACGTTTAGCTGGTTTAATTGGCAATCGTACTTCTAAGCGTGACTTAATTGATAAGTATGTCAGTCATGTACCCATGCCTGTTTTAGAAATTTTACCTTTGATTGAAGATATTCGGGTATCTCGTGTCAAGGGTAAAACTTTGTTTGAAATGTCAGATACCGATCATTCCCTTAACTACGTTTGTGATTACTATCTCAACATTGCCGATCAGCTTTTGGCTTTGCCTGAAGGGGTTGTACCTAGTGAAGCCCAAGATCGCGAATTATTCTCCTTATTGTCTGACTACTACCTCAATCCTCCTAAAGAAGCAGAGGAAGACGAACTCGAATTAATGATGGTGTAATTTTTAGGGTGGGTTAGGCTTTTCCAAGACAGGCAAGATGCCTATCCCACAAAATTAATCCAAAATCCATCCCCCCTGCCCCCCTTAAAAAGGGAAATCCAAAATTCACCAAGGAGAACTATAAATGACTGTTGCCCAAGAAACTACCGCTCTACAATTTGAATGTGAAACTGGGAATTACCATACTTTTTGCCCGATCAGCTGTGTCGCCTGGCTATACCAAAAAATCGAAGATAGCTTTTTTCTGGTTATCGGTACCAAAACCTGCGGTTATTTCCTGCAAAACGCTATGGGAGTGATGATTTTCGCTGAGCCTCGCTATGCTATGGCTGAATTGGAAGAAGGTGACATCTCTGCCAAACTCAATGACTACGACGAATTAAAACGCCTCTGTACGCAAATTAAGCGCGATCGCAACCCGAGCGTGATCGTCTGGATTGGTACTTGTACCACTGAAATCATCAAAATGGACTTAGAGGGTATCGCCCCCAAACTAGAAGCAGAAATTGGCATTCCCATTGTCGTTGCTCGTGCTAACGGTTTAGACTACGCCTTCACTCAAGGAGAAGATACGGTATTGGCAGCTATGGCTAACCGTTGCCCCAAAGAAGCCGAAGTCAAGCAAGAAGAAGACAAAAATGAGCGTAACGCCATCCAAAAATTACTCAACTTCGGACGCAAGAAAGAAGAATCCAATCAAGAAGAATCTGAATTTAAAGAGCATCCACCTCTAGTGATGTTTGGCTCGCTTCCCGATCCTGTGGTCACCAATCTCACCTTAGAATTGAAAAAACAGGGAGTAAAAGTTTCTGGCTGGCTGCCCTCCAAGCGTTACACTGAGTTACCTGTACTTGACCAAGGTTACTACGTCTGTGGTGTTAACCCCTTCTTAAGCCGTACCGCTACTACCTTGATGCGTCGTCGTAAATGTAAACTTATTGGCGCACCCTTCCCCATTGGGCCGGATGGTACAAGGGCTTGGATTGAGAAAATCTGCTCTGTGTTTGGCATTGAACCTCAAGGATTGGCAGAAAGGGAAGCAAAAATTTGGGAGAGTTTAGAGGATTATATCCAGTTAATTCGCGGCAAGTCCGTTTTCTTCATGGGTGATAACTTACTAGAAGTTTCCCTGGCACGTTTCCTCGTCCGTTGCGGTATGACTGTTCCTGAAATTGGCATTCCTTACATGGATAAACGCTACCAAAAGGCTGAATTAGACTTCTTAGCCAAGACTTGTGAAGAAATGGGCGTACCAACACCTAAAATTGTTGAAAAGCCTGACAATTATAACCAATTACAACGCATTCAAGAATTGCAACCAGACTTAGTTATTACTGGTATGGCTCACGCTAACCCCTTAGAAGCAAGGGGAATTAACACTAAATGGTCTGTAGAGTTCACCTTTGCTCAAATTCACGGCTTCACCAACGCCCGTGACATTCTTGAGTTAGTTACTCGTCCTCTGCGCCGTAATAATAGTCTGAAAGATTTAGGTTGGACTAAATTGGTTAAAGAAGAAGCCAAAGTTTAATCAGTGTAGGGTGGGCAATGCCCACCTTTAAACTTTTTTATTTACAGACTATAGTTTTACAGTTTTTGTGTGACGCTACCTATAGTGTTTTATATTTTCGTACATCTTCTCAGAGTAGATCTACACACAGGATTATTCATCAGATGGAATAATAATTCCAATAATTAGCGTATAAAGAATAAGCAACAGAGAGCCGTAGACTGGCTTATAGAAACCTAGATTTGCAAATGGTCCACCCAGGGCAAAGACCCATATTACAAACGCAACGGTTGAAATTGATATTTGGGTAACAGCTAGTTTTTTACCTGGTTCCGAGGTTTGTCTCCACATCCAGGCGGCAGTAATAATGATGCCGAGTACAAACGCAGTCCAGAGAATTGCATCAACAGGAATATCGGTTCTGCCTCCAATTAGTCCTGTAACGGCAACCCATGCACTGACTATGTCAGCAGGAATGTATTTAACGACTCGGTCAAAATAAGTATCGACCTGTGCTGAGGTGGCAGCCTGAAATTGTGTGGTGACAATGCGACGACTCATAAAACGGCGATCGAGAGAAATAAATTAGGTTTCAGCCCAGAACATGTACTCTGAACGGGTAAGAACTGGATATTTTTCAAACGGCTCAAAATGCCTTCAAGTTCATAGATAAACGTTTTTGGAAAAAGTTAAGTTTTGGAATGTCCGCAGTATACCATAAATCATGAGCTAAGATAGCAGTTTTTCAGGTTCTAAGCCAAGTGTTGCTCTATAGCTTCATAAATGAAGCTAAACGGTATACCTTCTCGAATGGTTCCAAAGATTCTGGAACGTTCAGCATGATGTAGAGCTACCACTCGCCAACTTGCATTGAAGCAGGGGGAACCGCTCGATCCTCCTTTTGCTTGAGTCCAATACTGAAGTCGTTTGCGGTGTGGATTAACTTTGACAACGCCATTGCTACTGAGAGCTAACTGCATCGGTCCGCCTTCAGGATGCTGCAAGATACTGAGTTCCATACGCTCAAGGGGTGGGTTATTTAAATCCCAGGTCACAGGTTTAATGTTTTTAGCTTCATAAATGCTTCCCTCGACTCGCAGTAAGACAAAATCAAGGTCATCCTTAGGACTCTGGGCAACAATTGGGTGAGTGCTATCCAGTTTGAAAGTTTGTCCTTGAGTGGCGTCGCTTTGACTGGATGAAAAGCAGCCAAACCGCAGTAGGGCATTGGCAGCATAGGCATTTATATTAGCGTCAGGGAAAGGTTTGAGAACGTGGTAGTTGGTCAGGAGCAGGTCGTCAGCGATTAGAAAGCCTGTGCCAGTGACATCAACACCAGGAAATTCAACGCGACAGACTGATCTCGCTTGTTGAATAGCCTGCATCAGCATGCCAACATCTAAAAATTCTCGCTCTGGCTTGACGTAGTTTTGAAGTTCTAAGATGTCTGTTGGCCCTTCCCACTCAATGTCAGGGCCGATACAGTGTTGATCTTGAGAAATTAGTTGACCAGAGAGAGGAACTTGGTATTGGGCGATGAGGTTCTGGAGGTCTGATTTAACTTTGTAGAGTTGGTACCAAACAATGATGGCGACTAGGGCTGTCTGGTCTTCAAAACCAACTAAATCAAGCATTTCACGGAGTAGGCTACCTAATGTCATGAAGCGCCTGTTGTTGGGGTTGGTGCCCTGTTCCCGAGCGTACTTGACCAAGTTGTAGGCATCAATTTTTACATTGCCAGTCCAAGTTCCTTTCAGGCTTGCCCCTCCATCTGGCAAGTCAGCTTTGCCCACCAAGAAGTTGAATACTTGCCGAGGCTCAATCGGTTGGCTATTTACGTACTTGACTAGAATAGTTTCTATGAGGTCAGCATCTTCTTTTGTAAGTTGAGTCGGTGCTGAAGGGCTAGAGCTAGAAACACTCCCACTGGTAGGACTAGAAGGCTGAGGAGGCGTATGCAATTGGCGAGGAAAAGAATCTAATTGACTAGAGTTCGGAATTGCCATTGAGGGGACTGACTCAGATGCTATTGGTGAATTAGGCTGTGACGCATCCAGCAAGTAGGAAAGTGCTTGAATAGATTGATTTGAAGGCCTTTCTGCAATCACAGCCTCTATCAGCTTCTGTGTAATGTCACGATTTTCCATGTACTCAATTAAACTAAAAACTATTTCTGAGAGATTAGAGCCAGCAGCGATCGCCTCTAGATTCTGATTGAACTCAAAGCTTACTAACGCAGCTAAATCACTTTTGCTAAATGCATTCAGGATAGCTTCATGGAGTTGTCTACGTTGTGGACCATCAAGTTTCATAATTTGTCTATAGTTTGTCCTAAAATATATAGTTTAATAATATATAGTTCAATGCAGAGTGAGTCTTCAGGTTTGAATAACTGATTGGTATATAGATACGAGCAGCTTCGCTGGCACTTGGTGATTACGCAGCGCCATGCGAAACATGATCGCCACCTTATTGTCATTAGGCTCTCCTAATTGAGAATAACAGTGCTGTACATATTCCCTGAAAAGCTTACAGAATTTGAAATTTAGCGATTAAAATTCCGTCGAACTCCTAAGGAGCAAATTGTTCTTCCTAAGACATAACGAATCTGAATTCGTTGGATGCTCACGTTTATATGTTAGCTGCATTTGATTTATGTGGGGTGCATTTAACCTGACTTGATATTAGGAGACAAATTGAACGTTTAACAACCGATTAACAATATTTTTTATAGGTTTCATAACAAAACATCATTAACTTTTGGGGATTTCCTTTACTTTTTTTGATTGCTTCTTGAATGTCTGATTCACTAAAATGAATATTTGTGTCAGCTAAACGATGGTTAATAAAATTGCGGATTGTTGTTTGATCCCAAGGCTTAAGCTCAACTTCTATGCAGACTTTTTCAAAAGGAGAATTTGCCCCACCATCTGCAAAAAGCTGGGTCAAATTTTTATTTGCTGCCACCAATAAACGCAGCGGTGCATCCAATCCTGTATTGGCTAAACTTCTCAGTAGATTTCTCACCGGAGCTGTAAAGCCTTCCCACACCATATCTCTCCTGAGTCCATCTAACAAAAGGAGCAAGCGATGTTTTTCTAACTCCTGCTTGAGAAGAAACCCTTTGGGGGGATGATCGTAATCACAATTAATACCAAGCTGAGAACAAAGCCCATAGTAAAAATCATTATCAGTAATAACATTGCCACAATCCACATAAATTGCTTTTCGAGGTGAATTTAATTGACTTTCTGCTTTGATTTTTATCAAATTTAACAAAGAAGATTTACCGATACCAGACTCGCCAATTAGAGCGACTCCACTACCACTATTTAAAATTTCAAAGATTTGTTCAATTTCTGATTCTCTGCCAAAAACTGAAGTAATATCTTCTATCTTGCCAGTCTGAGGGACAAAAGGATTCTTCGGAAGTTCAGCAATAAGAAGTTCTATTTTCTTCTTACATTGTCCACCATTATCAATCCTTGAATCTGACTTCATAAAGTCTAAGTAGCTTTTTAATGCTTTCTTAATAAGTTCTATTTCTTCTGAGTCTAAGTGGTATTGCATCTGGCACCTAAAGCACTCTAATAGTTGCCAGAGGGGCCGAGTCTCTTTACGTTCACTTGCCGCCTCGCTCCGTTCTGCATCTAGAGCAGCTATTAGGTCTAAAACCATCCCTTCTGGAGGATCAATTTGAAAAGCAAAGTAGCCCACAACTCGATAGGCAGCTTTTGGATTTCGCATATAATCAAGTAAATGTTTTCTTTTAGGCCTTAGATTAGTCTTCTGGAAAGAATCACGAATTTCTCTAGCTATCGAATTTGATAGAGCAAGGTCCTGGTTCGGCCTAAGATACTTTTCTGCCGAATTTACGGCATCTGCAAGACTGGCCTCTAACTGAGGGCCTTCTTTATGTGGTGGTTGAAGTATTATTCGTGTCTGTTTTTCTATCCCCTGTCGCATCACCAAATACCATTCCCGTTCTACTCCTTTCCCAACAGCCGCCTCCACTTCGGCATACTTTAACCAATCTAGAGCTTTCTCAGGAGCAAGAAAGTTTAACGCAGTCAGTTGTTGCGCCCGTTCAAGTCCAATTCGGTCTTCCCAAGGAGCATAGTTAACAATGTATTGCCACAGTAATGTCGCAATTTCGCGGACTCGTTCGCTATCTCTATAGGTCGTAACTAGCTTTTCTAACAAAAGTTCACGAACAGCGGGTTCAATTTCATAAAGCCCTTCATCCACCTGATGACACAGAGGGAATACTAAAAAGTCAAACTCAATCCAGTAAGGCAAGGGAGCCCAATTGTTTGCAGATTCGTCTTGTGGGTCAAGGAAGAAGTTGATGCGTATTAAATGCAGTAACTCAGGCGTAAGAGCCACTGGTAGTGCTGCATGGTAAGCAAAAAGTAAGGCATTCCCCCCATAGCTACTAATAAACCTACGACTATATTCATCCACCCGACGTTGGGCTCGTTCTCTTTGCTCAGCCTCTGTCATAGCGGTCTCTCCACGGTATACTGTTGGCCCCGCAAAACATTCACAGCTTGATACAGCCCCCGGCGATCCAACGGAAACATTGGTATATGGCGAGCTAGAGCAGTAGCCGTATTTTTAGTTTTGTCTCCCCAATAGTCCTTGGGTAAGGGGTTTAGCCACACGTACTTTGTAGTGTAGGTGCGCAGTGCCTTGAAAAAAGCAATCGTATCCAACAATCTCGACACGCTGTATTGTTTTCTGGCAGCTCCGCCATCGCTAATGACAATAACAGAGGCATCACTTGCATGCTCTTTAAGGACTGTTTCCAAAGGGACCAAACTGTATAAATTCGGCTCCAAGTAAAGATCGCCCTCACTCAAGGGGCTAATCTTCGGTAAGATCGGATCTAGAGGTGGGAAAGGCACTCTTTCCAACTTATCAGAATCTAGCACTGAGTCATCCGCACCCTCAGCAGGTGAGTTGCGAAAATAATAGACTGGTAGAGCTTCAAACCGACCTGCTTCTTGCATGGCAGTACACACTTCATCACAAAAGCTATGAAACGGTGTCATCGAGCCTTTTCGATCCACTAGAAGCAGCAGCTTCGCAATATTGCGTCGCCGAGGACGCAGTACCATAGCCGAGGCAACCCCTACCCGACAACGCTTTTCGATAGTGCCATCAATATCTAGTTCAATCGGTGGACCAGTTCGCACAGGTCGCCTTAATCGACGCCAGGCTTGGGCAACTTCTCGGTAAGAAATAGGAAACTGTGGTTCAAAGACAAATGGGCGTTCCGCAATTTGCACATCCTCTAGAAAAATAGGAGGCAGTCCCTCCTGTACCTCAACTTTAGAAAGTTTTAGTTTAGCATTTTCAAGATCAAGTGATGCTAACTTTTGATCGGTATCAACAAATTTGGATGCACCAGTTGCATCATCCACCAGGGAAGAATTCTTATCTACTCTATCTTGCTTCAGCTGCCAAGCTTCTTCGAGGGGAGCAAGCTGATCAAAAAGTGCAAAGAGGGTTTCTTGCTCTCGTAAAGATTTAGCCCATAATTTGGCGCACAGTTCTTTTAGTGCCTGTTGTGATGACCAACCAAACCCTGCCCTGAGAGCCAACAGCAAAGCTTCATAGTCTTGGGGACCAACGACAAAACCTCGACGGCGTAACCGCAGAAATAGATCCCAAAGGAACTTTGGTAAAGGGGGATACTGACTCATGATTTACCCAATGACTCCATTACACGCTTACGATCGCTTTCTTCTTTGATTAAAGCCCCCAACTTAGGTAGGCTATCCAACTCTCCAACGGGAGTATTAAACGCATCTAGATATCCGACCCAGTCTAGAAGCTCACTGAGTCCGGGTCGTTTAGCGAGATCAAGTTCACGGAGCTTGACAATCATCTCGATTGCTTTCTGGCTTAACTCTTGATTGCGAATTTGGTGAGTATCTAAGATCCTTTGCAAAAGATCTTGTGACTTAGGAAACTCAATGTAGTGAAAAATGCATCGCCGTAGAAAAGCTGCCGGCAAAGCTTTTTCTTCGTTGTGGGTGACGAAAACAATCGGCCTTAGGTCTGGTCTATCTCCAACAGCAAAATGCATGTCTGGCGCTTCGGTGACTCGAAACTCGAGCCGATCTAATTCCCAGAGTAAGTCATTAGGGAAATCAATATCAGCTTTGTCAATCTCATCAATTAACACAACGGAACGTCGGCCATATTGAGCTCGAACGATAGCTCGACCCAACGGTCCTAGATGAATGTAGTTTGTGATGTCTCGGGCATTTTTCCTCTCCTCTGAAGGAATTTGAGCATCATAAAGACGATTAACAGCATCGTAGGTATACAGTAAGTCCTGAGCCCGGCTGGTGGACTTGACGTAGCTTTCTTCAAGCGGGAAGCCCAATGTATAAGCAACCGCGTAAGCCAAGCGAGTCTTGCCACACCCCGGTTCGCCTTGTAATAGCAGTGGGCGACCTAAAGCGATCGCTAAATCAACAGCTTCTTTAAGATTGTCATCAGGTAGATAGAACTCTTTCTTGACCTCCTTTTTTTGAGGAGCTACTCCAGGCTCTAGCTTACCTTGTGGGTCTTCTATAGACTTGGTATCAGGCAAAGCATTATACTGCTTTACCAGTTCAGAAAAACTTACTGACGTATCTACAGCTCGCTTAGTCATGGCTACGTATATTATATTCAAGTTCTTCTATAAACTCTTTCTTGTCAGAAATGTCTTCGTCCAATAATAGCTCAACAGTCTTATCTAGAAATGTATACACTCGTTCAATTATAAGAATACTCCGTTCTGGACAAATACATTTAATCCTCATACACTTTATCCACTCTCCCCTCCAAAAAGAATCTCCCCAAACAGAGTTATTGGCGAAGGGAAGAATCCAATTCCCGACATGGTCAATGTCAAACTTGGGTACAGGAAATTTATTCACACAATCTGGAAAGATAGTTGCATCAATGCCATTCATAAATATAATTAGACGACTTTCAAATGAAAATTGATGAAATTCCGACTCCAATAACTGCCAAAATTTGTTGGCATAGGATGAATCTTTTTTCCCCTCCGCTCTAACTTTTACTGAGTAAATTACATCTCTTTTCTTAGAAAGATGATCTTTGCATGTTGTATAAATTGCCTTTGCCACTTTCTCAGCCGGTCCGAAATGTGGATGTAGGTCTCGGCTACCTACCTTGTTGACTTTTCTCCTTTTCTCAGGATTTACGGACTTGGACTTGATCCACGTTTTTAATCGCTGGCCAAATCTGATGCGAAACTCTTCACTTTCACAGGGAATGGCTATACCAATGAGTCCCGCATTAGTAGTTGTCAAAACTGGATCGATATGAAATTCTATTAATTCCACAAGGTCGAAGTCTCCAACTTCTGGGAAACGATAGGCTTTCGCTTCAGATGCAGAAGCTTTATTGGTAAAAGACTCGTCTTCGTCAGACATTGAAACTGATATCTGAAAATACTTGTCATGGAATTGCTTAAGATTTTCGTTCCTTGGCTTTTCTTTATATGCCGCCTTTATAAGGCATTCAAGACATTCCCTACCTTCGTGCTCACAGTGGACAATCAGAGCAAGGACTTTTTCAGGTAGATTTTCCCCTGTAGTGATATTCTCAAGCGATGTACCAAATTCAAAAAGAACTAAGCTTTTGAGATCTGATTCAGAAAAAGCGTCAATAATTGCTTTATGTAGTTCTCTGCGTTGATTGCCATCAAGTATCATCTGCCAGAAGTTAAATTAACCAGCCTTTCATCAAATTATACTCCCTGATAGCAGAGTTTACCACAGCAAGGGAGATAGAAAACAGATAAATTTACTTATCAAAATTCTACTATATCTAACTCGTGTTTGACCAACTTAAAACCAATAAAAAGTTTTTGGCAAATTCTGGAACTAGTAAAATTTGTGGCGATCGCTCGATTTACTCTGCTTTATTCTTTTATTTGATAGCGTAATAGTTGTCGAACTTGGGGGAGAGGTAACCCCAGCTTTTGGCTAACTGCTGTTTCTATTTGCTCTAATTCTGTAGTTTTCAGTTCAAACTCCTGCTTTTGATAAACTCGGGTCGCTTTTTTGACCTTCACTTGGGAAATATGGCGATCGCGATCCACTGTAACTTTAATGAACAGGATTTTAGTAGATGGTTGAGCTTTATCAGGAGTAATCTTAACAGATTCAACAGAATCGTTAGCAAGTTTTAAACTGTGATCTGTAACTAATCCACTAACCACCCAAAAAGCGAACCCTAATAAGGGTAAGGGCAGCCAAAACTCTAATCCTAAAGAACGCAACAATTGCCACCATTTAGTCCGATCCATGAAATTAATCTATTACCATAAGAATAAAAATAGCCTTAGTTTAAATGCTAATTCTTTTAGTCGAAGACGATCCAGCACAATTAGAACCTTTACAAGTTGCATTATCTCACGTGGGACATATAGTTGATGCAGTCGAAGATGGCGAAACGGCACTATGGTTAATGAGGGAAAAAGATTATGACCTCTTGATTTTGGACTGGATGTTACCGAAAGTAAGCGGTGTCGAGCTTTGCCGTCAGTATCGTCATTTGGGTAATACTGCACCAGTCTTAATGCTAACTGCTAAAGATACGACTGCTGATAAGGTTGATGGCTTAGATGCAGGTGCAGATGACTATATTGTTAAACCGATTGATGTTTTAGAGTTACTAGCCAGAGTAAGAGCTTTGGGCAGACGCTCTCCCTTATGGCAAGGAGATACTCTAACTCTAGCGGATTTACAGCTAGATTTAACCAGTTTAAACTTAGCACGGGGCCAGGAAAAAATTCAACTCTCAGTCAGGGAATTTCAACTAATGGAATACCTCATGCGTCACCCTCAACAAGTTTTATCTCGCAATCAAATCGAACAGGCTCTTTGGAGTTGGGGAAGCGAACCTGAAAGTAACGCGGTAACTACTTTAGTGAGAAGATTGCGACAGCGTTTAGAAGCAGTTGGGGCAAAAAATTGGTTAGAAACCGTTTACGGGATGGGTTATCGTCTAGATGTTCGAGATTGATATCATTAACTATACTGCGAACGGCTCAAAACTTAACTTTTGCCAAAAACGCTTATCTCTAAGCCTGAAGGCGTTTTGAGCCGTTTTGAGCCGGTTTAAAAATGTCAATTTCTTACCCGTTCAGAGTATAAATTGACCAAGAAAAATAAAGGATACAAGCCCATTAAAAATGTTCGAGAGTTCACATCGTCGCCTAGCTTATTGGTTTACCCTCTCCATGGGAAGTATTTTAATTCTGTTTGCTTTTACGATTTATCATCGTCAAGTAAAAGAGCAAAAGCAAGAATTTGACGCTCTAATTTATGCTCAAGCTAAAAAAATTGCTTCACTTACTACCTATCGGCAACAGGACAAAATATGGCAGATAGACACAGAAAACGTATCTTTACAAAATCGCAAACTTCTCCCCCATGAATCAAAAATAATTTATATTCGCTGGTACGACTCCCAGAAACGCCTGTTACAGTTCATGGGTAATTGTCCCTACCGACAATCTTTAGTGATACCTGGATGGCAAACTCTACAGTACGACTGTAACCTCAATAGCACGACTCGACCAAAAAATCTGCGTAAATTGACCCTTCCCTTAAAATATAATCAATCTCTAGTTGGTTATCTACAGGTTGCTGTTTCTCTCGAGCTTCTTCATGACTCACTGGCGCGATCGCGTTTATTTTTAAGCCTGGGAGTACCGATTACGCTTGGTTTAACTGGGATAGTCGGGTGGATACTCGGTGGTTTAGCCATGCAGCCTGCTAAACGTTCTTACGAGCAACTACAACGTTTTACGGCCGATGCTTCCCACGAGTTACGAGCTCATGTAGCAGCAATTCTTAGTAATGCTCAGGTAGGTTTACTAGCCCCAGCAGGAGACGAACAACAACCCCGTCAGCGTCTGTCAAATATCGTTACTCAAAGTAAATCTATGAGTACTTTGATCGCTAATTTGCTATTTTTAGCTCGTCATGAAGGGCAACTAAATCCTCAAGATGTAGCCAAAATTGATCTCGTAGAGTTGTTAAATTCTTTGGCTAGAGAATATGAAACTTTAGCCACAGCAAAAGGCTTAAAATTTAATTTAGATTTACCATCCACACCGATAGAAGTTAATGGCGAGCGCGATCTTCTCCAACAGGCTTTTCGCAATCTACTCGATAATGCAATTAAGTATACCCCTTCAGGAGGCATGATTAGCATAGAAGTTGCCCTGAAACTACGTCGAATTCTAATTAAATTTAAAGATACAGGTATTGGTATTCCGATAAACGACTTACCCCATATTTTTGAGCGCTTTTACCGAGTAGACAAAGCCCGCACCAGAGAAATAGGAGGATTTGGTTTGGGATTAGCCATCACACAACAAATAATTCAGGCTCACAAGGGTAAGATTACGGTGGAGAGTATACCTAGCAAAGGGACTACGTTTCAGATTTGTTTACCAATACGGCTTCTTTAGATAAAAATAGCCATAAAACTAAATTTTTGTGCTCCTGCACGTCCCGTTTCTGAGGTAAAGTGTAACAGTATCGCCAAATAATTACCCTACTAGTGAGGAGATGAGTACAGAATGAATCAGATTGGTTCTACTCAACCACCAAGATTAAATAATTGCAGCAAAGAAAATATTTTAGATTACTTAGAAAATGCTTGGCACTTAGAAGATACTTTGCTCAAGAGTTTTGTCAGAGAAGATGTATTTTATCTTAATCCCGATCCCCTCAGAAATCCTCTTATTTTTTATTTGGGACATTCTGCGGTATTTTATATTAATAAACTTATACGAGTTGGTTTATTAAAGCAAAGAATTAATCCCGAGTATGAAACTCTATTTGAGATGGGAGTAGATCCCGAAACTCCTGAAGAATTAGAGCAGGCGATCGCTGAAATAAATTGGGATAGTGTTGATAAAATCTGGCAATATCGAGCTAAAGCCTATCAAGAAGTTACCTCATTGATTAATAAAACTCCTCTTGAGCTTCCTATTAATCAATATCACCCTTGGTGGGCGATCGTGATGGGTATAGAGCATCAGCGTATCCATATTGAAACATCTTCCATGCTCATGCGCCAACTACCCGTAAATTTACTACAGAAACCTGACACTTGGCAATATGCACCTTCCAATGCTCATCCTCCCGGCAATGAAATGCTCGAAGTTTCCGGAGGAATAGTTACTTTGGGCAAGCAAGAAAACGATGATACCTATGGTTGGGATATTGACTATGGTTATCGACAAGTAGAAGTACAACCTTTTTTAGTTAGTAAATATATGATTACCAATGCCGAATTTTTACAATTTGTGCAAGCGGGTGGATATAAAAATCGAGGTTATTGGAGTGAAGAAGCATGGAATTGGAAAATTACCAATAACACTCAACATCCGAAGTTTTGGGTGGCTAGCAATGGTGGTTATAAATATCGCACTGTCTTTGATGAAATTAACTTACCACTAGATTTTCCTGTAGAAGTTAACTACTATGAAGCCATGGCTTATTGTCATTATTTAGAGCAACAATTAACTCAAAAATTCCGTTTAATGACAGAAGGAGAATGGCACATCGCTAGTGAGAAAAAAGAATCTAGCCAAGATTATATCGAAGATTATAATCTTGATTTTAAATTTGCTTCTCCTACACCTGTTGGCAGTATAGAAACTGCTAAAAGTGATGCGGGAATTTATGATTTACGAGGTAATGTATGGGAATGGTTAAGTGATACTTTTAAACCTTTATCAGGATTTAAACCTCATTATCTCTATGAAGACTATTCGGCGCCTTTTTTTGACAAAAAACATCAGATTTTAATCGGTGGTGCTTGGGTAACAAATGGTACAGAAACTTCTCGTTTTTATCGTAATTGGTTTCGCCCCTATTTTTATCAACACGCAGGATTTAGAGTTGCTCAAAATCTAAGTTAGTAATGACTTGTTGCACTGAGCAGTTACATTTAAATCTCAAAATTAAATCCTCTTTGCTTTAATTGTAAATACTTCTGTTCGTCGAACTGATAAAATCTAGCTGCCCGATGAGATACAGCTACTTGCATTTCTTCTAAGGGTATCAATAACCCCATATTAAGAATTTTACGACGAAAATTACGCTTATCTAATGGTTGCTCTAAAATATTTTCATATAGTTTTTGTAATTGGGAGAGAGTAAACTTTTTTGGTAATAATTCAAACCCAATAGGTTCATAACGAACTTTTGCCTTCAATCGATTTAAAGCAACTTGAAAAATCTTCTGGTGATCGAAGGCTAGTTTGGGGATTTTAGAGATAGAAAACCAGGCTGCATCTCTTGCATCAGTAGTAGCAATGACAGTTTGTTCGCTAAGATTAATTAGGGCATAATATGCAACGGTAATCACCCTTTCTCTGGGATCTCTTCCTACATCACCAAAGGTATATAATTGCTCTAAAAATACATCTTCAAGACCTGTTTCTTCTTTTAATTCTCTCATGGCTGAGTCTTCTAAAGACTCATCTAAATGAACAAATCCTCCTGGTAATGCCCATTCTCCCTGAAAAGGGGGTATATCCCTCTGTATTAACATTACCTTTAATTCTTGCTCATCATCGTAGCCAAAAACCACACAATCAACTGTTAAAGCTGGTTTCGGATATTCGTAAGTATAAGGCATCGCTTGTTTAAAAGTGTTATTTATACACTATAAACTATAGGCAAACATATGGCAAGAGTTAAACTTTAGGGGCGCAAGGCTTGCGCCCAAAGATGTGTAACTCTCTAACTACGATAATTGACATAGTTAACTAATAGTAAACGCTCTAATCAGTTTACGTTATACTAATTAATATATTGTGAATATAACTCAATTAAACTTGATAAAAAAATGAAAATTTATCAATGGATAGCTACGGTTATCATCACCAGTATCTTGAGTTTATCTACATCTTTAGCAGGAGAATTTCCAGATGGAAGGACATTTTTTGAAAGCTCTCCTCGATTAATAAGTTTAACTACTACTCTCGATGGAGTAAGGCAATGGGGTGCTAAATACTACCTTACTATTCATTTACCAGAAGATGCAGCTCAACCTTTAGGGAAAGTAATTATTATTCAAACTTCAGGAGCGGAAAATATCAATTTTAAACTATCAGAAACTTCTGCCTTTTTCGGAACTCAAGACGATCGCGGAGAGGCAACAGAAGTCAGAGCCACATTAGTAAATGACAAGCAAGAAAATCAAACCATTGCTCTAAATTTTCCTAACTATATTCCCCCAGGAACTACTTTTACGGTAAGATTAATACCATTTCGTAATCCTGACTATACAGATCATTATTCTTTCCGAATCAAGGCATTTCCCCAAGGAGAAAAACCATATTCCCTAGATTTGGGAGCGAGAACACTATATTTTCGCTCACTTGGCGGTAACGATAATTGATTATTAAAGCTCAATCTGGTTGATTGTTTTTCACTATCAACCATCATCATATACTATACTAAAAATACTGAAGTCGTTATGAGTTTATATAAGTTATGAGTAACTCTAGAGTAGAGAATATGGTAATTATCGGCTCTGGGCCTGCTGGCTATACCGCAGCCATCTACGCTGCCAGGGCAAATCTTAAACCGGTTATGTTTGAAGGATTGCAAGCAGGAGGAGTACCGGGAGGACAACTAATGACCACTACCGAAGTGGAAAACTTTCCTGGTTTTCCAGAAGGAATTACCGGTCCGCAATTAATGGAGAAGATGAAAGCACAAGCAGAGCGTTGGGGAACTGAAACTTACACCGAAGATGTAGTTAAGGTAGATTTGAGTCAACGTCCTTTTACTATCATTTCTACAGAAAGAGAAGTCAAAGCTCATAGTATAGTTATTGCGACGGGTGCAACTGCTAAACGTTTAGGTTTACCTAGTGAAGATAAGTACTGGAGTAAGGGCATGTCTGCTTGTGCTATCTGTGATGGTGCCAGTCCTTTATTTAAAGGTCAAGAGGTGGCAGTAGTTGGCGGCGGAGATTCTGCTGCTGAAGAAGCTGTTTATTTAACTAAATATAGCTCTCATGTGCATTTATTAGTACGTCGAGATGTGATGAGAGCCAGTAAAACTATGCAAGACCGGGTGTTAAATAATCCTAAAATTACTGTTCATTGGCATACTCAACCAATAGATGTTTTTGGGGAAGACGGTAAGTTAACTGGAGTCAAACTCAAGCATAACCAAAGCGGAAAAGAAACAGATTTACTAGTTAAAGGTTTATTTTATGCTATTGGTCATACTCCTAATACCAGCTTATTTCAAGGGCAATTAGCATTAGATTCTGTCGGTTATATTGTAGTTAAACCCGGTACAGTAGAGACTAGTGTAGAAGGGGTTTATGCGGCTGGAGATGTCCAAGATCATGAATACCGCCAAGCCATCACTGCCGCTGGTACTGGTTGTATGGCTGCTTTATTAGCGGAAAGATGGTTATCCGAGCATAGTTTGATTCAAGAGTATCATCAAGCAGAAGCAGAAGCAGAAATTCCTCCAGAAGCAACTACTACTTATGTCGATACAGAAACTACTTTTGAAATTAATGCTACTCGTCACTACGGCGGTTACGCACTACGCAAGTTATTTCACGAAAGCGATCGCCTGCTGATTGTTAAATATGTTGCTCCTACTTGTGGTCCTTGTCGTGTCCTCAAACCAATTTTAGATAAAGTAATCGATGAATATGAGAATCAAGTCCATTTTGTAGAAGTTGATATCGACGCAGAACCAGAAATTGCGCAAATGGGACAAGTCACAGGTACTCCGACGATTCAATTTTTTAAGGATAAGGAATTAGTCCAAGAAATGAAGGGAGTTAAGCAAAAAAGTGAATTTCGTCAAGTAATTGACAAATATTTACCTGTAGTTGTTAGTTAGTAATTGTCACTTTATGAGAAGGAATGCTTGATTAATTAACTCGTCCACAGAGGAGCGGTTGAGCTTATCTTCCTGGTTAAATACTTTCCATGTCCTGTGCATTAGATGCCATAGGCTAAGCTCAGACCCATCTAATAATAATCAGTTCAAGTTACAATACGGTTTTCTCTCCGTCATCACTTGGAAGCTTCTACCTGCCTAGTTTATAGGGTTTCGTGGCTTCAACGAATCGCACCTGTTAGCGAACTTAATAAATGGGTTATGGCTAGTAGTCCACCATAGAAATTATGATAGGTAATTAGGTTCTGAGCTCTCAGTATTTTGAGAAAAGCAACTTGTCAAAATCATCGTGGTGGACTACTAGTGGGTCATTTGTGATAGATCAGGTTCTAGGAAAACAGTTACAACCCTTTGAAAATAAGAGTCTAAGTACTTAAAGAATGGCTATGACCTTGACAAATGACCCATTAGAAGACAGGAGACAGAAACCGAGCAGTATTGTTGTATGACCGGCCAGCTCTTTATTAATTTTTGTTTACAAAAAGCCATAAAACTTTACTTTTTCGGCTGAAAATTGCACGAAAATTGCACAAACACCTTGGTTGAATAATGAGCAGGTCCAAAAACCACTGAACTCCTAACTTGAGATCGTGATAATTGGCTGATTTTTGAGTTAATCGAGAAAGTAAAGCATTGAACTCTCCGTTTTCCTCCTATTCAGCAAAAGACAAGCAAGTTAGGATTCAGTTCTCTAAAAATTCCATTTAAAATTTAGGAGAGACTTTCATGTTTGATGCCTTTACCCGAGTTATATCTCAAGCTGATGCTCGTGGCGAATATCTGACCGCGCCTCAGCTTGATGCACTGAGTGCGATGGTAGCAGATAGTAACAAGCGGATGGATGCCGTGAATCGGATCACTAGCAATGCTTCCACAATCGTTGCCGATGCAGCTCGCTCTTTATTTGCCGAGCAACCCCAGCTAATCGCTCCTGGCGGCAACGCTTACACCAGCCGTCGCATGGCTGCTTGTTTGCGAGATATGGAAATTATCCTGCGCTATGTTACCTACGCGACTTTTGCGGGTGATGCCAGTATTTTAGAAGATCGTTGCCTCAATGGCCTGCGGGAAACTTACCTGGCTTTAGGAACTCCTGGAGCTTCTGTGGCCGTGGGAGTGGGAAAAATGAAAGAAGCTGCCATTGCCATTGCCAACGACCGGAACAATATTACTCCTGGCGATTGTAGTGCCTTAATGGCCGAAATTGCTAGCTACTTCGATCGCGCTGCGGCAGCAGTTGCCTGATTGAAAACTTTGGAGCTAAGCATAAACGCTTATGTTCCTGAAAATTTTAATTTCCTAATCTAGAAAAACTTTGCAAAACAATTTTGAAGGTATTGAATAATGAAAACCCCTTTAACTGAAGCTCTTGCAGCAGCTGATTCCCAAGGACGCTTTCTCAGCAGCACGGAAATCCAAGTGGCTTTCGGGCGCTTTCGCCAAGCTACCTCTGGCTTGGAAGCTGCTAAAGCTCTGACAGAAAATGCTGACCGTTTAACTCAAGGTGCAGCTCAAGCAGTCTATCAAAAGTTCCCCTACACGACCCAAATGCAAGGTCCTAACTACGCTGCGGATCAGCGAGGCAAAGACAAATGCGTTCGGGACATCGGTTACTACCTGCGGATGGTAACTTACTGCCTAGTCGCAGGAGGCACCGGACCGATGGATGAGTATCTCATCTCCGGTATTGACGAAATCAACCGGACCTTTGAACTGTCCCCCAGTTGGTATATCGAAGCTCTCAAGTATATTAAGTCTAACCACGGTCTCAGTGGTGACCCGGCTGTTGAGGCCAACTCCTATCTCGATTATGCTATCAACGCTTTGAGCTAGGATTTCGTGATTTGCTCAGAATGGCAAGTGGCTATGATGGCTATTGAGTAAGGTTAGTATGGTTTCTTGTCATTCCGAGCAATATTTTTAAGAAAAAAAATTTACCAAAATTAGGAGCATAATTCCATGGCAATTACTGCAGCGGCATCTCGTTTGGGAACCTCTGCCTTTACTGAAACCAGTCCGGTTGAACTGCGTCCTAACTGGACTCAGGAGGATGCTAAAGGGGCAATTCAAGCAGTTTACCGACAAGTGCTGGGCAACGACCATTTGATGGAATCTGAGCGTCTCATCAGTGCAGAATCTCTATTGTGCAATGGCTCTTTGTCAGTCCGCGAATTCGTCAGGGGAGTCGCTAAATCTGAGCTATACAAATCGAAATTTTTGTATAACAACTACCATCCTCGGACGATTGAGTTAAATATCAAACACTTGCTCGGTCGTGCTCCCTACGACGAAGCCGAGATTATTTACCATCTCGATCTCTATCAAACTCAAGGTTTCGATGCCGATATCGATTCCTATATTGAATCTGACGAGTACGTTCAAAGTTTTGGTGAGAATATCGTCCCTTACTATCGGGGCTTTTCTACTCAAAGGGGACAGAAAACTGTAGGTTTTACCCGGATGTTCCAGCTATATCGAGGTTATGCCAACAGCGATCGCGCCCAAGGCAATAGTGGTAGTCCTCGCTTAACTTACGATTTGGCTCGCAACTGGGCAACTCCTGTCTATACCTCAAACATGGGAGAACTCACTGGTGCCACGGCAACGGAACGAGGGAAACTATATCGAGTGCGGGTAACTCAAGCAGCACGGGGACGTGCCCCCCAGCTTCGGCGCAGTATCAGCGAGTATGTCGTTCCTTACGAGCGACTTTCCGCAACCCTACAAAAAATCAATAAGCGTGGCTGTCAGATTCTTAGCCTTACCAATGCCTAAACTGGAACCAATTTTGGAATATCTATAATCTACAGGAGAAAACTAAGTGGCAATTACAGTAGCAGCATCCCGTTTGGGAGTTTCTGCCTTTAGCGATATGAAACCCCTGGAATTGCGTCCTAACTGGAGCAAGGAAGATGCCCAGTTGATAATTCAAGCAGTTTACCGACAAGTACTGGGCAATGACTATATTATGGCTTCGGAGCGCCTAAAGGGATCGGAGTCCTTGTTATGTAATGGCTCGATTACGGTGCGCGACTTTGTGCGAGCTGTGGCGAAATCAGAACTATATAAGTCGAAATTCCTTTACAACAGCTTCCAAACTCGGCTGATCGAGTTGAACTTAAAACATCTACTCGGTCGCGCTCCCTATGATGAATCAGAGGTAATTTACCATCTCGATCTCTATCAAAATAAAGGCTTTGAGGCAGATATCGATTCCTACATCGACTCGGCTGAATACGACGAAAACTTTGGCGACAACATCGTCCCTTACTACCGGGGATTTTCCACCCAACCCCAGCAAAAAACTGTCGGCTTCACCCGCATGTTTCAGCTTTATCGAGGCTACGCTAACAGCGATCGCTCTCAGATTGCGGGTAAACAATCTCGCCTGGCTAAGGAACTAGGTCGCAATAGCGCTTCGGCGGTGATAAATCCCTCAGGGGGCGGTGAAGGCTGGTCATATCGACCTTCCAGCCGAGGTATAGCTCCCAATCGAACCTTTAGAAATTCAAATAGGGAGGGCCGTGTTTATCGGCTAGAGGTATCGGGAATGAATCTGCCCAGATATCCTAAAGTACGCCGAGTTAGTAAAGCGTGGTTAGTTCCCTACGAGCAACTATCGGAAACCCTCCAGAAAATTAACAAAATGGGCGGTAAAGTTGCCAGTATCACTCTAGCATAGCATTCAAATATAAGGAGATCTTGAAAATATGTTGGGCAAATCTTTAATCAGCGGTAGCTCCGGCTCGCCATCAAAAAACCGTATCTTTGTTTATGAGGTAACGGGATTAAAACAAAATGACGAAAACGATAACAACAGTTATCCTTTCCGCACCAGTAGCAGTGTTTTTATGCAAGTTCCTTACACTCGTATGAACGAAGAAATGCGTCGTATCTCTCGTATGGGAGGCAAAATCGTCAATATTCGTCCTCTCGATGCTTCAGAGAGTGATGATTCTCCTGAGTGATTGGCAATTTTCAATGCTTTCGCGTTGATAGTTGATGGTTGATGGTTGATTGCTTTGTTTCAACAATGTGCTATCAACTACCAACTTTCGCGACGGGCGACTATTCCTCTGTGCCCCGAAGGTTCAGGGCTTCCTGTCGCTTTCGGTGATTTGACAAAACAGCATCAAAATAACAGTATTATGGTTGTAACTACTCGATCATCTCTTAGAGAAAGTCAACATATTCTCATCCGTCAATTGGCAAACTGTATTGAAAAGAGTTGGGAACGTTACTTGAATCTATGCCCCTACGACATACCAGAAGGTCTCGGTTATGTGGAGGGAAGCTTAGAAGGAGAAAAACTAACTATAGAAAATCACTGCTATCAAACCCCTCAGTTTCGCAAGTTACACTTGGAGTTAGCGCGAATAGGCGATCGCCTGGATATTCTCCACTGCGTCATGTTTCCCCGTCCTAATTATCCCCTACCGATATTTGGCGTCGATCTCGTTGGCACTCAAGGAGGAATCGGAGCGGCGATCGTCGATCTGTCTCCTGTTAACCGCGAGCGCGTTTTATCCAATTCTTATCGCAATGTCTTAGCTAATCTACCCGCCGTTAAGTTTTCTCAACCCCGCGATTTACCCCAATGGGGGGATATTTTCTCAGAATTTTGTCTTTTTGTGCGCCTTGTAGATTCTAGGGAGGAAAGGCTTTTTCTCGAGCGAGTCGAGTCTTTTTTAACCCTGCACATGAGAATTGCTATTTCTACATCTCCTGTATTCTCTAGCGTTCAGCAAGCTGAAATTTTGGCAGGACAGCATTATTATTGTACTAAGCAGCAACAAAATGACAAGACGCGACGGGTTTTGGAAAAGTCTTTAGGTCGAGCCTGGACTGACCGATACATGACGACCATGCTGTTTGATTCTCCCCATGCTGTTTAAGTAAAGCTTAATTTGAGTTAAGATTAGTTAACAATAGTTAAGCTGAATTAATTTTTTTTGAGATAATTTATGAAGGGAGTAGGACAATTTCCGGGAGAGAAATTATCGTTCCAAGCTATATTTGAACGCTCCTCTGAAGCTATTATAATTGCCGATCGCCAGAATCGCTTGATAGAAGTCAATTCTTCCGCTTGTAACTTATTCGGTTGTAGCAGAGAAGAACTGCTCGGCCAATCGATGTTTAACTTTTTTATGGGTTCCCTCCACGGGCAAGGTGAGCAGAAGCTCGAAGAAGTTCAAATTCGACCTCCTCAGGGCACAATTAAAACCGTGGAGTATAGGCTGATCGAGGATTTATTACCCAACTACAAATTGTTGATTTTGAGAGATATCACCAAACTCAAACGAGCAGCAGAAGAACTCCACCGCCAACATCAAAGAGTCAAGTTATTTTCGCAAGTCACCCTCAAGATTAGTCAATCCCTGCAACTTAAAGAAATCCTTCAGACTGCGGTTACCGAAGTCCAAAGAATTCTCAAAGCAGATCGGGTGCTGATTTACCAGGTTCTGGCAGAGGGAACTGGCATGACTATTAGCGAAGCCGTATTACCTGACTATCCGCCGATTCTGGAGATAGAGTTCCCCGAAGAAGTCTTTCCCGAAGAGTATCGAGAACTCTACGCGGGGGGAAGGGTACAAGCGATCGCCGACGTACACAGTCCCGAAGTAGAGTTGGCTGAATGTCTAGTTGAATTTATGGATGAATGGATGGTGAAAGCTAAGTTGGTAGTGCCAATCCTCCAAAACCTCAAGTCCCAAACAGGCAAAGCTAAAGTCTCCCATCAACTATGGGGTTTGTTGATTGCCCATCAATGCCAAACAACCCGACAGTGGAAAGACTTTGAGTTGGAACTGATGCAACAACTGGCAGCTCAAATCGGGATTGCTTTATCCCAAGCGGAATTACGAGAGAACCTGGAAGAACTAGTAGCCGAACGCACCGCTGAGTTAAGACAAGCTAATACCAATCTCCAACAAGAAATTAACGATCGCCTGGAAGCAGAGGCTGCCTTGCGCCGCAGCGAAGAAAAACTCCGTCTCATCGCCAATGGACTGCCAGTTTTAATTGCCTACGTGGATACACAGCAGCGCTATCGCTTTAACAACCAAGCTTACCAAACCTGGTGGGGACTGTCTCCCAGTAATATTTATGGCTCTCATCTCCAGAAAGTTCACGGCAAAGAGGAATACCAGAAGATTAGAGAATATGTAGAAATGGCGCTGTCGGGACAAATGGTTACTTACGAACAAGATACTACCTTCCAAGACGGATCTCTCCACATCGTTAACGTTACCTATATCCCTCACCTTGATGAACAAGGAAAGGATACAGTCAAAGGATTTTTTGCCCTCACCAACGATATTAGTGAGCCCAAAGCGATCGAACGGATGAAAGACGAGTTTATTTCTGTAGTTAGCCATGAACTGCGCACGCCCTTGACCTCGATTCACAGTTCCCTGAAAATTCTGGCAACAGGAAAACTGGGTAATCTTTCTAGCAAAGGACAGCGAATGCTAAAAATTGCCGACGAACAAACTGAGCGTCTGGTGCGCCTAGTTAATAATGTCCTCGATTTACAGAGCATTCAATCAGGTAAAGTCAAAATGAACAAAAAAGCCTGCCAAGCGAGGCAATTAATGCTCGAAGCCTCCCAAACTATGCAAACTATGGCCCAGGAACACGGGGTTAAACTGTCCAGTAAGCCTGTCGCTTTTCTTGTCTGGGCTGATCATGACTATATTGTTCAAACTCTCACCAATCTATTGAGCAATGCGATTAAGTTTTCTCCTCCAGGAAGTACTGTTTGGCTGTCCGCGAAAATGGAACCCCCAGGCAATACCGCTCGGTCAATAAAAGCTGTCGGTTTAGACAAGCAGGGGGAGCAGGGGAAGGAGGGGAGCAGGGGAAGAGAGCATAAGACTTATCCAAACAGTATTGAGCCCCCACAAGAGAGTACCAGAAGGCAAAAACCAATTCCCTACATCACCTTTGCCGTCAAAGATCGGGGACAAGGCATTCCAGCCAACCAGCTAGAAACTATCTTCGAGCGTTTTCAGCAAGTTGACTCTTCTGATTCCCGTAAAAAAGGAGGAACGGGTTTGGGGTTAACCATTTGTCGTCAAATCATCGAAGAACACGGCGGGAAAATTTGGGCCCAGAGTTGTTTGGGAAAAGGTAGCACCTTTTATTTCACCCTGCCCTTATTAACCAAGAAAGGAGGCGAGGAACGATGAACAATAAATGTATCTTGCTAATTGACGATGAAGAAACGATTCAGGAAGTCGTACAAGTTGGCATCGAGATTGAAGTTGGTTGGCAAGTGTCGATCGCCTCTTCGGGTTTAGAAGGAATCGCCCTGGCGAAAAGCCAACAGCCAGACGCAATTCTTCTCGATGTAATGATGCCAGATATGGATGGGATTTCTACCTTATCAGAGTTAAAAGCTAATTCCCAAACTCAATCGATTCCCGTCATTTTTCTGACCGCTAAAACCCAAGCCGCAGATAAAAAACAGTTTCAAAGTTTAGGAGTCGCTGGCATAATTACCAAACCCTTTAACTCTATGACTCTAGGGAGCCGGATCGCCAAAATACTGGCATGGGGATCTTAATTGAGTGCCCACCGTAATGATTGTTTCTTAATTGATGATCTATGAGAATATTACTGGTTGATGATGATGAAATTTTAATCGATGTACTCCAAAAAACTCTTGGGGAAAAGAATTATGCGATCGATGCTGTCACTGATGGAGAACAAGGATGGATTTATGGTTCGGCCTATACCTACGATCTGATTATCCTCGACTGGTCTTTACCCAAACTCGACGGCCTTAGTTTGTGTCACCGTTTCCGTGCTCATGGCTATCGTATGCCCATCCTCTTACTAACAGCCCACAATAGTAGCCAAGAAAAAATTAAAGCGCTTGATGCTGGAGCAGATGATTATCTCTGCAAGCCTTTTGATGTAGAAGAATTAGCCGCTCGCCTTCGAGCTTTGTTGCGTCGCTCGAAGTCCAATTCCTTTCCCGTATTAATTTGGGGAGATTTGCAACTCGATCCTCGTACTTGTCAAGTTACCTATCAGGGGCATTTGCTCTCGCTAACGGCTAAAGAATACCAGTTACTGGAGTTATTCATGGGCCACAGCAACGAGGTTTTTAGTATCGAAGAAATTATCGAAAGTCTGTGGTCGTCGGTGGAATATCCTTCTGAAGCAACGGTTCGCTCCCATCTGAGACACTTGCGACAAAAATTAAAACTAGCTGGCTTACCTGAAGATCCCATCGAAACATTAAGAGGACGAGGATATTGTTTAAAGTCTCCACCCCAGGATAACAATTCTGAGGAAAATCTCTCACTATTCCCATCAGAGACTGATCGTAAGAGGGCGCGACATTTAACAGCTCTGAGCAAAGCTTGGGAAAAATATCGGCAGAAGAGCAACCAGCAATTAGCAACTTTAGAGGAAGCTTTACGAGCTTGGAAGACAGGCAACCTCAGCTCTAGTCAACGTGAACAAGCCAGATTAAATGCCCATAAATTGGCAGGAAATCTCGGCATTTTCGGTTTCGATGAAGGCTCCGGGTTAGCTAATGAATTAGAACAACTCCTGGAAAGAAATGTTCAGGAAGAAACAGGACAACTCTTACAGTTTCAAACTATCTTAAATGCCTTACGCCTACAACTAGCTATAGAAGATAATTCCTCTAATCAAATATCCTGCAGACTTACAGAACATTCTCCTTTAGTGTTAGTTATTGACGATGACAGACAATTTACCGAACTGTTGACCCAAAAAGCGATCGCTGCAGGAATTCAAACGGCGATCGCGCCCACCCCGGATTTAGCTAGAACTTGCCTCGAAGGGGTAGAAGATCGCCAACTCCCTAATGTAGTTCTCCTAAGACTATCTTTTGTTGAATCAGCATCTAATTTCACATCTCTAGAGGAGCGTTTGTCCCTCATTGCTGAATTCAACTTACTGGTGCCATCAATACCAGTTATTGTCATGGCCGATCGCGATCAGTTTCGAGACCGACTACTTGTCGCCCGACATGGAGGTGCTTTTTACTTAAAACAACCAGTTACTCCTGCCCAAGCGATCGCTTTTTGCCAACAAGTTCTAGAACGTTCCTCTCAGGGCAAAAAAGTAATGATTGTAGACGACGATGTAGAATTATTACGAGTCTTACCCTATCTACTGCAACCTTGGGGATTCAGACTTACCACCCTAGACGATCCTCGCCAATTCTGGGACGTACTTCAAGCCGTAGAACCCGATTTACTAGTACTGGATATCGAAATGCCTTACTTGAGTGGAATTGAATTATGTAAAGTGCTGCGCTCTCATCCTGACTGGTATAGATTACCAGTATTGTACCTCAGTATTCATACAGATGTAGGTATCCGCTCTCAAGTATTTGCCAGTGGTGCTGACGACTTTGTGCCTAAACCAGTTTTCGGCAAACAACTTGCCGAGCGCATTCTCCATCGTCTGGAGAGGATGGAGTTTTTTGCCCTACGCCCCGAAAAGGTACATTTTAGATAAGATGATAGTCTCAGGAGGGGGACTCAAACCCCACATAGAAAAAGTAAGTGTCAGGATGGCTTTAATTAGGACTGTGGACTATCCCTTGAAAAAGATAGCCTACAGCCCCAGGTGTAGAGCTTTATCCGAACTTAGATACCCATCATGCCTTACATTTGGTGAAGTCATAATCTAGGCGTTCCACAACTGGGCTCAGTCGAGAAAATACCATATTAGTTGAGATAAAGTAATGCCTCTTAATCCCCCCTAGGAGGATAGGAGGCACTTATGTAATAGAATCAAGAATTTTTAAGTTCTGAATTCTGTTCACGACCGTAGGGAGTGTACGAGCCGAAGGCGAACTTTCTGAGTTCTGCATTCTATATTTCTCTCACTGTGGCATAAGATCATAAAAATCGACTCGTCACACGACCGAGAATAAGCTGCGGTTCCACCCATCCAAACGAACGACTATCAGTACTTTCTGACAGATTGTCACCTTGTACGAAGCAGGCTCCACTTTGACGAATTGAAATTACCCTTTTGAGCAGACGCATATCTGGTTGTAGAGGATGCCTGATAACCACTACATCCTCTACAGAAGGGAGCGATCGCCGATAGGCGCCTCTATTAACCAAGACTTCATCTCCCGGCTGCAATAAAGGCAACATCGAAACTCCTTCAACTCGAAAGCGCTGCCTTTGTCTCAAAAGCCAAAGTAATATATCCACAACATTGCTGTTTCGGATTGGGGGCACTGTGGTTAAACCTTAACACTCAACGAGTTCAACTTGCCGTGTACCAAACAACATCAGTGCGGTTCTTCGTAGCCCAGAACATTTCTTGGATCTCTTTGATCGCATCCATCAACTCACTTGCATGTTGTAAGCTAACTTCAACTTTGCAAGCAGAACATAACTTAGCTACGTTCCAAAACTTAGTGTGTAAATCTGGAAACTGCTCTAAATGCACAGGTTTAAAATAATCCGTCCACAAGATCAGTAGTTCTTTCTTAGCTAGTTGAGCCTGCTCTTCTTTAATTGCAATAAAGCGACTGAGAGTATTTTCATAAGCTGCCATCGCTTGAGCGTCATTCCCAGATGGAGGCTGCAAATCCAGAATCTTCTTGGTCATCGACAAAACTGCTTCAGCCGCAATTCTAGCTGAGGCAGGATCGTACACTCCACAAGGTCCATCGCAGTGAGCATAAACCACCGGAGCCGGAAACCAAGTCTTAACTTGGGTAGCAATCATTTTTACAAAGCGCATAATAGCAATTTTGTTAGTTATGGACAAGTAAATAGTAGCATTAATTGGGATTCTTTTTAGAGCAGCTGAGGAGAAAATTTTGTCTTGGCAGACCCATAGTTGACAGAGTCTTGGTATTGTGATGTGTATCGTGACTAGACTAATTGATAGATTTGCTCAGTAAGCCCTAACTAAATTAGACTATGAAGTGCAAATTAGTCTAAAACTGCAAAAGTGTCAAAATAAAAGCAGCCAACAAATAACCACAAATTAAATATGGATACAAAAACCTTTAAACGCAACCTCCAAAAATCAGACAACTACCACCGTAAAGGATTTGGACATGAAACTGAAGTTGAGGGAGTCTTAAACCAAGAATATCAAAGCAGTCTGATTCAAACTATTCGCCAACATAATTATCAAATCATTAAAGGAAATGTTACTATCCGTCTCGCAGAAGCCTTCGGGTTTTGCTGGGGAGTAGAAAGGGCTGTGGCTATGGCTTATGAAACCCGTACCCATTTTCCCTCTCAAAGAATTTGGATTACTAATGAAATCATCCATAATCCTTCAGTTAACTATCGTTTGCGGGAGATGGAAGTTGGCTTTATTGAAGTTATTGAGGATAAAAAAGATTTTTCTGTGGTTGAGTCTGGAGATGTAGTAATCTTACCTGCTTTTGGTGCTAGCGTCAGCGAAATGCAATTGCTCAATGATAAAGGTTGTACGATTGTGGATACTACTTGTCCTTGGGTAGCTAAAGTTTGGAATTCAGTAGAGAAACACAAAAAACGCGACTATACCTCGATTATTCATGGGAAGTACAAACATGAAGAAACCATTGCTACCAGTTCATTCGCGGATAAATATCTGGTAGTCTTAAATATGCCAGAAGCGGAGTATGTTTGTAACTATATCCTCCATGGTGGCGATAAAGCAGAATTTTTAGCTAAGTTTAATCATGCTTATTCGGTGGGCTTCGAGCCCGATCTAGACTTAGTGAGATTAGGTATTGCTAATCAAACCACCATGCTCAAAAGTGAAACTGAGCAAATTGGCAAACTTTTCGAGCAAACGATGTTAAAAAAATATGGTCCGACTCATTTAAATGAGCATTTTATGAGTTTTAATACTATTTGTGATGCGACTCAAGAACGCCAAGATGCGATGTTAGAGTTAGTAAAAGAAGATTTAGATCTGATGGTAGTTATTGGTGGGTTTAATTCTTCTAATACTACTCATCTTCAAGAAATTGCTATTGAACATGGTATTCCTTCTTACCACATCGATAGTGCTAGTCGTATTGGCGCAGGAAATCAACTTGAGCATAAACCACTGACTAAAGACATAGAAATTAAGGAAAATTGGCTCCCTGAAGGCAAAATTGTCGTTGGTGTTACTTCCGGTGCTTCTACTCCCGATAAGGTTGTAGAGGAAGTAATTGAGAAGATTTTTGCTTTAAAAGCAGCTTAAAATTTTCTTTCGCCAAAAAAAAGCCTTCCCTTCTAAACTCTTGTTTTTTTAATACCAATTTCATTTAATCATGCAACAGAGCAAATCAGGGGCGCAAGGCTTATATCATTTTTCAAACATAATGGCAGACTTGGGTTGTGACAGTGAATAGGTAATAGTAAACTATAAATACCTTCTGCTCTCTGCCTCCTGCCTTACATCCTAAGTCTTCTAATGTTAAAGAAAAATGGTATTACCCCAAAAAAGTATAGCAATCTTTTTTGAAATTGGTATGATTTTATCAAGGTTGAACTTGAGCTAAATAGACTCTCAAGTCAGAAAGAGAACGGATGTCCAACTTCTCCGCATCTTCACGGTGCATCATCAGAGCATAGGTATTGTTGAAGCCAAAAGGTTCGAGCCAGTTCAAGTCATACCTTTGCTGGGACTCTTGCCGCACGTAATTGAGAACTTGATTCGGGTCTTGAATCACTCGTTCGCGGCTCTGGTCATCCGCTTTGAGAATCACCAATAATCCCGTCCCTGTATATTCTGGATAGAGATCGATCGCCCCTTGCACTAGAGCATCAAAACAAATTTTCGTACCAGCCAATCCAGTTTTCAATTCCACATCTAGCTCGGTGTAATTTTCG
>JAAUYA010070250.1_pt1 | contig 47101 bp, 73 predicted proteins | sample 7278161 | NCBI WGS metagenome assembly JAAUYA01 (sample SAMN14350120, study PRJNA611818) | marine sediment metagenome | isolation source: surface marine sediment (3m) | place: French Polynesia: Moorea | collected 2018-08
GCAACGCAGGACACGGCCAACATCTACGGGACGCAGTTCCGCGTTGCCCGCAGGAAGTCCGACTCGCGCCGGATCTCACCGTTGCGAAGGTCGAAGACCTGCTCCGACAGCCCACGGCCCTCGCCCAGCGAGATCGCGGCCCGGTAGCAGATCAGCTCGTGGTGCGGTCGCGGGATGGCCGGCTCGTCCGTCGGGTTGGTGAGATGCGGGGTAGACGCCTGGTAGGTCAGCCGCAGCGTGTTCGTGCCCGCCGACTCCTCGTTGGCCGGCGGGACGAGGCCCACCTGCTGATCCGAGAGGAAGTAGACGGGGGTCGTCTCGACACCCTCAGCGTGGAAGGCGTCCATCGCCTGGTCCTCGGTCGAGTAGGTGTACTTGGAGAGAGTCGCGTCCTCCAGCGGCGTCTGCGACAGGTCCCGGCCCTCGACGTCCAGATCCAGCCGCTCGACGCGGACGAAGTCGTCCGGCAGGTCGATGTGGATCTCGCCCGCTACGGGGCTCAGGTAGGTGACCTTGTTCGTCCACCCGACCTCCTGCCGACGCATCTTGTCGCGCAGAGCATCGTAGGCCAGGTTGATCGCGTGACGAACCTCGTTCGGGGTGAATAGAGTTCGCCCAACGCCGTCCGACGGGTCGCCAATCAGGTGCCGAGTGAACGACACCAGACTCGGCGTGTTGTTGGTGGCGGACGAGTAGAGCATCAGGGCATCGAGTGAGGAATCCGCATCAGCAGGAACCGCGGCGCGATGTTGAAGGTGCCTCCGGCCGAGAAGCTGAAGCGGATCAACGGGTAGATGTAGGTCGCAGCGACCGTGTCGGTGTCGTCCGGCGGCTTGAACGTCCGCGGCTCCTTGGCGGCCTCGTCAGGGTGCAGCACCCGCCAGAACTTGGACTTGTCGGTGCCAAGGTCCATACTGGCGGCCGTGGCCGAATTGATCTCCTCGGGGTACGGCAGCCAGGTCGCCCCGTTGTCGAACGATTGATCGACGCTAATAACGGTCACAGAGGCCGCGTCCGGGAAGGCCAGGCCGAACAGGTAGGCCCCGCCGACACGATACGACAAGGATTGGAAGGCCAAGGGGACGGTCCCGATGATCCGGCTTCCGTCCGCCTGGAGTAGCTCTTCGTTGCGCATCAGGCGCTCGCCTCTTCCGGCTGCTTCTTCGGCCGACCCCGCTTCTTGGGCAACGACTGCTTGTGCTTGGCGGAGTTGGCGTGCTTCTCGACGTCGTCCGCCGGCACCCGCACCTCGCACGCCACGCAGTAGGCGTCCCCGGCCTCGAGCCGCACCATGTGGAGGTACTTGGCCGCGATCGTCGCCTGGTCCTCGACATCGTACTCGGAGAGCACCGGGCGGCCACGCTGGAGTTCCGAAGCCGTGACCGAGTCGCCCTTGTGGTCCACGATGTCGAACATCTTCTGGTACGACGGATGGTTCTCCAGGGTCTCAACCAGATCCTTCTCCGTCCAGTGCTCGTCGGGTAGATGTCCGGCATTGACCTGGGACAGGGCCCGCTCCAGGGTGAGGATGGAGCGAGTCACGGGGATCTTGGGCTGGCCCTTGGCCGGCTGGGCTGTGGAGATCCCGCCGGTAGAGCCGCCCTGGACGATCGGCACCGTCTGGGTGGTCGAGAACTTCCCGACCTGCAACCCACCGGTGACCGGGGAGAACCCGCGCAGGGTCCGCCCCGAGACCGGTGGCCTCACCATGTTGCCCATCAGGTCCTTGACGACGGGTTGGGCGGGAGACAACGAGATCTCCGGCTTGATCTTGGTGTGAGCGATGTAGCCTTTCGACATTCGATGTCTCCTGTGCGGCGATTACGCGATGGCGTTGAGGCCCTCGGCGTGGGTCCGCTCCTGCATCCACTTGAAGGTACCCTCGGTCAGGTACTCCTCCACCGTGCCGTCCTGCGACGGGGTCTGGATGTTCTGCCGCAGCTTGGTGTCGGCGTTGGTGTAGGGACACCAGCGAGTGTTGGCCGGGTCCACCGAGAACATGAGCTTGCCGTAGGTCTCGCCCTCGAACAGCGGGTGGGAGATGACGTTCCACTCGCCGTGGGGAGTGACGAGGCGCATCATGTTGATGCCGAAGGTCTTGACCGGGGTCATGGCCCTCAGATGGGTCTCGGCCAGGAGCGAGATCTTCGAGTTGACCGCGCGGCTGACGTAGAGATCCTTGACCCCGCCCGGGTTACCCGCCGAGGAGTACCGGAAGGCGATCGCCGCAAAGTCGAAGAGCTGGGTCAGGGTGAGAGTGCCGGAGAAGTCGAAGGAGTTGGTGATGATGCGCTCCTTCAAGCCCCCCGCGGCGCCCCGGCGGAAGTCCGCGCCCAGCACCTCGTTGGCCTCGCCGAACCAGGCGGTGTGCTCCCAGTAGACGTCGTGGTCGATGGCCCGTTCCCGGCGGAGCCGCTGGAGCTCGGGTCCGGTGTAGACGTCGTTGTCCATCTGCGTCCGCGAGATGCCGAAGACGTCGCGCTTGATCTCGGTCAGGTTGAACTCGTTGACCGTGCGGACGGACCGCGGGGGCCCAGCCAGGGCGTTCTCCTCGTTGGCCGCACCCGTGATGGTCACGTCGCCCTCGTCGGCGGCCGGGGCAGCCGGGTTGGTACCGAAGGATCGAGTGACGGTGATCGGGTTCGTCCCGTCGTGGGCCGAATCCACCAGCAGGGTCTCCTCGGTCTCCTGGATCTTGAGGAGGCCGTCAGCGGGGACGAAGGTGGGGTTGTCCACCGAGATCGTGGTCTGGACTCCGTCGATGGCGCCCTGGAGCTTGGTGAGATTGGGGATTCGCTCGGTCTCGTGCCATTCCTTCTTGGTCGTGGTGGCGGTTTCGGACCCCATCTTGGACATGATGAGGGTCAGAGGGTTCGAGCGGGGCTCCAGCAGCTTCACCCCGCGCGAAACGTCGCGCACGATGATGGACGGGTTGACGTTCTGCGTGCCCCTGTTTTCGGGCTGGATGATGACTGGCGGTGCAGCCATAGCGCTATCTCCTTATGTCAGGAGCCGGACGGCTGGTACATGGCGAAGGTCGAGAGCTTCGAGGGCTCACCCCAAAGCTCCTTGGACTGCTCTTCTTCCGTCTGCTCCGCAGGGGGTTTGGTATCTTGAGCGCGGCGCGCGGAAGGCGTGAGGTCACGCCCAGCCGCCGCGGTTGTAGCGGTGGTGCCGGGGGGAGTCGAGAGGGTCTTCCCGTCCCCGGTTCGGATGTCCAGAACCAGAGAATCGATGGTGGAGGCGATCAGGCCGGGGGCCATGACGGCTTCCGGCGAGGCGTTCATGATCGGAGCCAGACGCTGACCCAGCGGCGAATCGGTGCCCCGCGCCAGGAGATCCTCGGCCACCATCTTGTGGTAGTGCGACTTGCTCGCGGCAGCCGCCAAGGCCGTGTTGATGTGACTGCGAATGCGCTGGGCCGCCTGAATGCTGGCCTGTGTAGTGTTCTGCTCCTCGATCCGATCCTGGATCGGCTTGACCGCGGCGGCCACGGCGTCTGACGTGGTCTTCTTCGTAACCTCGTGGAGGATCGGCAGGATGCCAGCCATCGGCTCGTCTGAGTCCATGGCGGCCTGAAGCGAGGCCGTAACGTCCGGATCGTTCCAGATGGCTGCCGGGTCCGGGGTGTCGTCGGGCATGGACCTGTCGGCCAGGGCCTTGACCGCCGTCTCGAGCGCCGAGGTCAGCTTGTCGATTCGCTCGTCCTGCGGGGCCGGTGCGGCAGGCGGAGGCGTGACGACCTCCTTCTGCTCAGGAGCCGCTGCGACGAAAGCCTCGTACGCCTGACGGGCTTCGTCGAAGTCGTCATCGGTCGGGGCAACAGGCTCGGCGGGAGTCTCTTCCTCGGCAGGTGCGGGCTCTTCGGCAGGAGCAGCCTCCTCCTTCTCGGGTTCGGGCTTGGCGGCCTCCGGTTCAGGCTTAGCCTCTTTCTGCTTGGCCTCGGCCCTCTTCTGCCGCCTGTCGGCCTCGACCGCGACGTGCTCCGAGCCCTCGTCCGGCTCGACCTCGCCGTATCCCGGCCCCCAGATGTCGGACTGGTCGTCGATCGCCGGATCAATATGGATCTCGTTCGGGTTAGGCATTCGCCGCCTCCTTGATCTCTTCGGCCGTGGCCGGCTCGGATGTGCCATCCGTCAGACGTGCCGCCCACAGGGCTTCCAGTTCCTCCAAGAGCGCTAGCTGCGCCTGGCAGACGATGGAGTTGTCCTTGAAGCCGGGGTCCGTGGCCCGGACCTTCATGAACAGGGCGCCCAGCTCCGCACGCTTAGCCTCCAGCCAGTCCCCGAACGTCGGGAGCTTCGAGGAGATCTCTTCCGCAATGGTGGCATCTCCAGCCGCCCAGCGAGCCTGCTGGGCCTTCATCTGCCGGACGTTCTCGCGGCGGTGCGCCCGTGACCTCGCTGCCCACGTCGCAACCGTGTTGACTGCCCGAGGGTCGGTCAAACGGACGCTCCGGGGGCTCGAAGCCCCAGACAAGGACGATAGTCATGAGGGCACCAGGTCATAGCTCGTCTACCGTATACCATAATTTCGGCGCATGTGTCCATCGGTACACACATCAGGCGCTGTCTCCGGTACTCGGCGCGCGGCCCCCAAGCGCCCCAAGGAGCCGCTGGAGGCCGCCCGTCTGGCCGTCCCCGGCCTGTTGTGGCGCCCGCCCGGTGTCCGCGGCGGCCGGGGCGGGTAGCTGTGCCGCGTTCGGGACCGCCTGCTGGGCGACCTCGGAGGAGAACTCCAGGCCGAAGCCATTGGCGATCTGCTGGCGGAGCTGGAGCATCAGGGGGTCGTTCGGGTCGTAGAGCTGGCCGATCACCTGGATCGCCGTGATGGCCTGCTGGAGCCGGAACTGCTTGGTCTCGGGCTGGGACGCGGCGATATCCATGGTGACGTGGAGGTCCGTGCCATGCTCGGAGGCCAGGATCTCGGGCTCGATGCGGACGGTCTCCGGTGGGCGATTGCCCATGGCTTGCTGGGCCTGGGAGCCGCCGATCGTCATCACGGTCTCCTCGTCCCAGTACAACTCGTGCTCGCGGATCATGAGACGCGCCAGGCGGCGGAGGGCTTGGAGACCCAATTGCTCCAGCTCCAGCCCCACCCGGCTGCCGGCGGCCTGAGACAGGAGGGTCGCCTCGGTCGCCGTGTTGCCGGTCGTGGTGGAGCGGAGTCCCGCGAAAGTATCCGAGCCTCCGGTGGCCCGCTGGGCCATCATCTCCAGCATCGCCTGTTCCCGCCAGACGTTCGGGTCCATCGGGGGCATCTGCTGGGCCACCACGTCGTCGTGGTCCAGGACGTAGTAGAACCCGCGCGGCGTCCACTGGAGATCGGCCGGGTTGATGTTGCGACCCTGGCGAATCGAGAACATCGGGTGGGTCGCCATCATCTCCCGGTCCATCCGGGCGTTGCCCAGCTCGTTCATCTCCAGCCAGAGCGAGATCAGGACTTCGGACTTGGACGTCCCGTAGAAGTCGTTGGGGACCGGCGTCGGCGTGTAGCGGATGAACGGATGCATGCCGTAGCGGTTGCGCTTCTGGCGCAGGGGCCCGAGATGCGGGAAGTCGTAGCAGACGGTGATCTGGCGGTCGTGCGTCCAGCGCTCGAGGATGCGGACCTGGCGGGCGTGGAGATCGAGGTCGAATTGGGGGTCTACTTCGGGCCCGAACCGCTCCCGGACCTCGGCCCAGAGGGACTTGACCCGCTCGTGGGATTTCCAGTTGTGGGTCTTGTACATCTCCTTGAGCTGGTTGACCACGGCCGGCTCGTAGTACGGCTCCCCATCGTCGTCCTGGAGAGCTTCGAGCATGTCGAGGTCCACGACCGTCTCGTGGACGATCGGCTTGTTCTCGTCCTCGGACCGCATTGTGGGGTCCGGATAGAGGCGGGCCAGGTCCACGAGTTCGAGGTCCGGCCCGTCGTGGACGAGGACCTCACGCTCGACCCAGCGGCCCTCGGTCGGGGATGGGGTACTGCCGAACGGGTTGAGCGCGCTGACGGCATTGGCCAGCGGGGTGATCGGCGTGATGTGCCGCCGGAACTCTCGAAGGCGACTCTCCTTGCGGTGTGAGAACTTCCACACGGCCGTGCCGTAGATCTGGGCGTAGCGGGCGAAGTCGATCAGCTTCTTGGCGATCTCCAGGTCGTCCCACCGGTAGAAGATCAGCGCCCGGTGCATGGCGGCCAAGGTCTCCTGGTCCGGGTTGCGGCCCCAGACCTCGATCCGAGGGCGGTCTTCTGTCAACCGCGGGACGAACGCCTCGATCTGGGAGTAGATCAGCGGGTAGGCGAAGTTGGAGAGAATATCGCCCTCGGGCACGCTCACGGAGCACTTGTAGGCGTTGAACCACTCCACCCACTTGGGCTGCATGAGATCGACGAGGTTCGTCTTGGACCGCCAGTAGTCGTCCCAGACCAGACGCCAGGCGTCGTTGGCCGAGAGCGGCTTGCCGGAGTGGTCGTCGTGGACGAGGAAGGGGGAGTCGGTCGCCATCAGTTCACCCTCCTACTCGCCGCCCGCGGTCCGCCATAATTGTGGCGCACTATACCACGACCGGCCCCTCGGCGCCCCGCAGCACCAATCCCCCGACGTCGAGCATTGGCCTTGGCCACCTGCGCCGCGTACGTCGTGCCTTGATAGCCGTAGCGTCGAATCGGGTCGTTGTCGGCCTGGGTCGCCCGCCGCACCCACTGGCGCTCGTAGTGGGGCCGGATGCCGAGTCCCAGGCGTAGAGCGTCCATCAGGTGGTCGTTGAACTTCCGCGGCTGCTCGAGCTTGTTGAGTTCCACCCGGATCGACTTGCGCTCGGCCTTCACGTAGGAGAGGAACTGCCCGATCGTCTTCGGGCACTCGGTCGAGACGAAGATCCTCGGGTGCGACGGGTTGGCGTGGAGGGTGGCGGCCAGGTACTTGGAGATGATCGAGACGATCCCGCCCCACTCCTTGGGGCCCTGGACGGCGTAGATGCCGTTCTGCCGATAGACGTCGAGCGGGGAGACGCCCATGGACTGCTCGGTCTGACCCGGCGTCCGGGCCTCGTGCGAGATCACGTCTATGGCGATCGGCCAGCGCTCCTGGGTGATGATGTTGCGAGCGTGCTGGTCGTGGGTCGGGCGGACCTCCTCGTACTCGGCCACCACGACCACATCGTTCGAGGGGCCTACGGCCAGCCAGAGGCAGCCTGTGGGGTTGGTGATCCCGATGTCGATGCCGCGGACCCACATGGCGTCGGACAGCGAGAAGGGCAGCCAGCCGTTGGGGTCTACGAGATGGCCGCTGTCTCGGGGGCTGTCGGGGTCGTAGAGGGCCTTGCGGAAGTCCGGGTAGACGAGGCCGGAGAAGCTGACGAACTCGCCCCGCCACTCCTGGGCGCGGACGTTCTCGGAGACCAGGGCCATCTGCTCGGCCACCCACTGGGGATCGATGTAGATGTTGTCGGTGGTGTGGAAGTTGAGATCCCGCCAGCCGGCGGCGCGACCCGAGGGGGTCTGGGACCGCATGGCGAACTCCTGGAACCAGTTGTAGCCGCGAGGGGTCGAGGAGAACAGGCACCATCCCTTGCGGTTGGCCAGGCGCGGGTTCAGGTTCTCGTCCCAGATCGCGCGAGCCGTCCGGGCCGCCTCATCGTCTACGATCCAGTCGAGCTGAGCGCCGACCAGGGAGTCGGGTGCCTCGCCGGACTTGCCGTGGGCGAACGACCCCCAGTCCATCTCGATGTGGCGGTTCTCCCGAGTGCGGGACTTGTGGCGGACGACCTTGTCCACCGGCCCGAAGCACTCTTGGCGGACGACCCATTCCCACAGGTAGTCGAAGGAGCGGTCGGTGAGGCCGTAGTTGGGGGCGACGATCCAGCCCTGGGTGGGAACGAAGTCCCGGCCCGGCTGCTGGAGCATCGACGGCGGGCTGAGCTGATAGAGAGCCTCGGCCGCGCCGATGAGGGTCTTGCCCGCGCGCTGGCCGGCGTGGACCGTCAGGAACTGCCAGCGCTCATCGGCCGTCGGGTAGTGGGCTTTCCGATGGTGGTGCTTGCCGGCCGCTACGTGCTCGTCGATCCCGGTCTGGTACGAGATGATGCCGCGGTCGGCGCCCGAGAAGAGCTTGATCTGCGAGAACAGAGCTCGCTTGGCCCGGTAGTGGCGCTCGGTCTGGGCAATCGCCACGGGAGCCTAGTTGGTGTCGGGCAGACCGGCAGCCTTCGACACCTCGGCGGACTCGGAATCCAGGAAGGCCCGCTCGGCGGGGGAGAGCGGATCTTCCTTCTCGGCAGGCTCCGGGATGTCGTACTCGCCCTTGATCGACTCCAGGAAGTCCAAGTAGGTCTGGCCGAGACGACGAACGTCCATCGGCTTGGCACCCTTGGCGGTCACCACCCGATTGAAGGCGATGCGGAGCTTCTTGGCCGCCGTCCGCTTGATCTGGACCCGGACGGCAGGGTCTGAGAGGTCCTGTTCGAGCGGGTCCTTGTTGCGGCTGCGGTGAGTGTTCTCTGTGTTCCAGTGCGCCGGAGGCGGCTTGCCCTTCGAATCCTCGTACATGGACCACATCTACCACAATTGTGGCGGATGAGTCCACCCGGAGGCCTTGGGGCCCCTACGGCCTGGGGCTCAGTCGGCTCTCCCCCCTGACGTCCTTCCCGCAGGCCGGGCAAAGGTTGGGCCAGACCTCGAACGGGATATCCACAGCCCTGCCACAGCGGCAGGACCAGACGTTCTCCAGGTCGGGGTCGTGGGCGGGAAGCTCCGGGGCGGTCGAGAAGGGCGGGATGAGATCGAAGAGCAGGCTCATGAACCGAAAGTGTAGCACATCCTTGACGATGTGTGCCGCCCCGTGTACCCTGTAGGCATGGCTCTCAAGCAAGTCTACATCGAATCCGACACCCACCGGCGCCTGGCCGAGGCCGTCAAGTGGTGGAAGCGTAAAGGCCGTGAGCACGAGACCATGGGGAAGGCCGCCAACCGGGTGATCGCCGCCTGGTGCGAGTCGGTCGAGGCGATGAGAGAGGCAGAGGAGGAGTAGGCGAGACCGCCACGCCACGCCAGTCCGTACCTAACCTTTCCACACCGGTCCCTGCCGGTCCGCGACCGCCCGGCCTTGCCGCACCTAGCCTAGCCAATCCTTGCCTGATGCCTTTGGTGCGTGACCGCCTTGGCTCACCTTCCCTTGCCTACCACCACGCCTATCCGATCCCAGCCACGCCTCGACTCGCCGCAACCTGACCACGACCGCCGCGCCCTGCCTTGCCTGCCCGCTCCATGCCTCGAAATGCCTCGACCGCCTCACCATGCCGGCGCCATGCCAATCCGTACCCAGACACGCCTCGCCCCGCCTAGACCGCCCAGACTTGCCGGACCCAGCCCAGCCTACCCGTAGCATTCCAAGACCGCCAAACCCCACCTAGACGTCCCTGACCTTGCCGGACCAAGCCCGGACCGCCTTGCCCTGCCTTGCGCAAGCCCGCAACACGCCAGACCCGAACCGACCGGACCACGACCGCCGAACCAAGTCCCTGCCACGCCAGTCCCGGAGCAAACCCTCCGAGCCAGGACCGCCACGGCTATCCAAACCACGCCGCGCCTGCCCTTTCCTTGGCTGGCCCATCCCGGACATGACCGCCTGACCTTCCCTTGCCCTGCCTATTCCAACCCGTACCCAGCCATGACTCGCCTCGACCGCCGTGCCCCTCCCCCGACCCCTTGCGAGGCCGGGGGAGGCCCATGTACCGCTACTCCAGGGCCGTAATGGCCCGGTTGATCCGCCCCGCATCCTCCTCGACCTCCAAGGCCGAAGCGATGCTGGACGCCCGCTTCAAAGACGAGCGCGCCCGGGAGACCTCAGCCTCCATCGCGTCTTGCTTGACCTCCTCCTCGGACTTCACCTTGAAGGTCGGGACGTAGCCCTGCTCCTTCGGCTCCGCCTCCGGGTCTCTCAGGTAGAACGGGGCCTGGATCTGGACCTGCTCCACCTCCATCAAAACCTTGACGCTCCGAATCAGAGTACGGGCCTGCATCTCCCGGTACTTCTCCCCCGCAACCTCGTCACGCCACTCGAAGTAGCTGTGGAACGGATGATCTTCCGCCCGGGCCGCATCGACCACTGAGGCCGGGGTAATCCGGCCCGTGTCGTCCTGAGCGGCCTCCAGGGCGTCGATCTTGGACTGGGACAGGGTGACAGCTTGACCGTTTGTCTTGACGAGCATCTAGGCCGCCTCCTCCAGGTCAATCCCGCTCTCCCACCGTTTCTTGCCCGACTCCTTGACCGACTCCTCAAACCAGCTCCACAGCTCCTCGGCCTCCTCGGAGTAGGCCACCGGCTCGCGCATCGCCGCCAACTGCGGCTCACGCCCCATCGTTCCGGTGATGCGCCGGAAGTCCTCGTTCTCGGCGTCCACCAGATCGAAAAGACCGTAGTTGCCCTTGCCCTTCTCCTGGCGGAAGTCCCCGATCCCGATGATATGGCCGGCAGCGGCCAGCAGGTTCGAGACCGCTCCGGCGGAAAGCTGCGGCTTGATGAAACGCACCCGCACATAGCAGGCCCACTCCGGCAAGATCGCCCGGGTGCGGATGTCCGGGGCCCGGTTCATCCCGGCCTGGCGGACCACCCCCATGTGAAGCTGCGGGACGCCATAGATCGCCACCTGATCCCCCACCACATAGCAGAGACGGTTGATCGACGTCTTGGTCGCCCCCGGCATCTCGAGCGCCGCCGTTGCCATCGCGGACTTGAACGACGTGCAGGGGAAGGACAGCAGGGTCGGGCCGTCCTTGACGCTGTGGACCGAGTCCTGAAACTCCACCAGCGGATCGTGCTTGAGAGACGCCCGCTGCTCAGCCCGGTTCTTGGTCTGCGGATTCAAGATGCTCCGCTTCGCCTTGGCCGGCATCCGATTCAGCAACATCGGCGTCGCACCCAGAACACAGAAGTCCACCTCCCCGTGTTCGATCTTCAAGATCTCGATCGCTTCGTTCTTCTTCGGCATGGTCACACACCTCCATATCTGGCCCTCTCTATTGAGGGTGTAACACACTGTACCTTGGGTTGGGGGAATCTGTCAACCCTGTGTTACACTGCCGGGCATGCCGAGCAAGAACCTGAAAGTCATTCGCGTACCCGTTGCGCTCTACGAAGAGATCGAGAAGAGGCGCAAGGAGCTCCAGGCCCCCGACCACCCGCACCTGCCGCTGTGGAGGGCGCTCGAGAGCCTGATCCGGAAGGGTGAGAAGTGAAAACCCCGCCCGGGATCTGAGAGGCCCAGGCGGGTAAGGAGGCGCTCCGGTGACGAGCCGGGGCGACTAGGAGTGTAGCACGGTCAGCCCTCGGAGGGCTTCACGGGCACCTCGTGCGAGGTCTCATGAGGCCAGAGGCCGCCGTGTGACGGCCTCACCGGCACACCCCGCCTCCCCGCCTCCTCCAGCAACTGCACCCGCTCCAGCAACCCCTCCACGACATGCTCCAGGCGGGTCAGGCGTTCAGACTTCTTCAGCTTCCCCCTCCTTCCGGTAGTCCACCCCGAAGACCTCCCCGGCTCCTCGCGGCCTGCGATTGTGCTTCCGGGCCACCCGCATCGAGGTCACCCGGTCTCGACGAGGAATCCCGTACCGCCTCATCGCTTTGTAGACCGTAGACGGCACCACCCCCAGCCTCCGGGCAATCATCCCGATCGAGAGCTGCTCCGGGCCGTGGTAGAGGCGCCTGAGAGTCGCGGGAGAGGCACAGGATGTCCTGGCCTTGTTTCGAGCCTTCTGGGCCTCCCTGCGGGCCTTCTCAGCAGCCACCTCGGCACGGAGGATGCGGACGCGGCGGGCCAGGAAGGTCTCCGTCACGAGCGCATCTCCAGTCGCACCCCTCTACTCTTGAAGGGCCAGTTCAAAGCCCGTCGAAACGCGGCAGTCTCGGCCCAGAACGCCAGTCGAATCCACCAAGGACGGTGAACGCGCAAGATCTCGCCCGTAGCGTCAATTCGCAGGACCTCGCCGTGCTTGAAGATCAGGAGGTCAACAGAGTTCCCGTAGATGAGGGAGCGCTCGATCGGGTCCGTCACGACACAGCCTCCAGGGCCGTCAAGCAGATCGCGTGAGAGAGCGTGCCAGCATCCGCCTGGTGGACCCCCGGTCTCCAGAGCCGATCGCGGCCACCCTCGTAGTCGAACGACACGACAGCCCCCGTCGAGTAGTAGTGGATCTCCCACGACTCCTTGGTCGAACGTGACATCGCCTCCACGACCTCCCAGACGTCCTGGATGCGGGTCGAGGGCGACCAGAAGTCCCCAGGCAGGGCGACAGGGGACCCATCGGAGCGCAGGGCCCTTTTGCGAAATACCGTCAGCACTCCAAGATCACGCCAAGGAACAACAGCAGGCAGATTGTCGGGATCAGGGGCAGACTCCGAAACCTGCCACCCCATCACACGCTCCGCCACGGCAGCGTCTAGCTCAAGACCGGGAAGCAGATCCGTCACTCCCCCTCCTCCGGCCACCACTCCCGCCTTCCCCGGAGCCTTGCCAGCACATCCCGGATCACCGTCGTCACCTCCTGAGACCTGGACATGAACTTCTCCTCGCCCTCGAGCAGGCCCTCCGGGACCAGGTGAGAAGTGTCCCGGACACCCTCGCCCGGGTAACGCACCCGAGCCTTGGGAGGCTTGCGCGGCTCAGTCACGCCCACCACCCTACCATCCTCACGTGCAACGTGCAACCCCCAGGAAGGGCAGGCAGGGCAGGAATCCCACAGGCGCGGGACTCCAAAAAGCCTGAGTGACGATAATTGTCACAAGGCCGGGACTCCAAAAGGGACTGACGGGAAAAGGGCTGCGGACGGGACCGTATCGTATCGGATGGTACCCGGTGGCGCATGTGACAAAAAGTGCGAGGGGTGGGGCCTGCCGCCCCCCGGGATCGCCCCGTTTCACCCGCCTGGCGGCCTGCTAAGCCCCCTGTGTTTCCTGTTGCACTGCGAGCAAAGCACGGCAAGGCAGGGGCCTGACAAGAATGGCCCTGGGTGACGTAGTACTCCTTACCGGACGTCGAGGCGGGGGTGGAGCGTAGGGTGGCAGCTATGCCTAGAGTCGCACAGTAGGGAAATATTCCCTAGTTGGACGAGGGCGAGGTGACAAAATACGGCACCCCCTTTGAAACAAAACGTTCCACGAGCGCTCGATCCCCAGGCCCTCAAACTGTTACCGACCAGGGACCGCCCGAGCATGTCGCCAGCCCATCAGTCGGCCTTGGGATCCTCGTAACCTCCTGACCCATCACGACTTGCAGACTTTCTTCGACTTACGCCTACTTCCGCCCTTCACAGCGGACGCTGCGTATGCTACGTTAGGTACATGACGAAGCCCCGCAAGTGCTCAAGATGCGGCAAGGCGGGCCGCAGGCTACATCGCGACCCGGACTATCCGCGACGCGACACTCGCCTTTGCGCTGCCTGCCTGGAGTCGGTGAAGCGGCTTAGGGCGCGTATCGCGAGCGTTTGGGGCTAGCAGCGAAAGGAGGACAGACCAGATGCCAACCGCCTACGACTACGACCGTCAAGAATGGGTGCACGGCGCGGCTGCCAGGAATCAGCTTCGCCGGCAAGCACTCGACACTATCACCGCCTTCGAGGAGCGCGGCAACGCCTACCTGACCTTTGTCGGCGCCGACCGCGAGACTCGGATCCGCGTTCGCCAAGCTGCCGAGTTGGCTCGCACCGCTGGGTACGGGTTTGCGACTGATTGGCTGGCCGGGCTGGGTCGCGAGACCGCCTAGCAGCGAAAGGAGAAAACGAGATGGTCCGACAGATCGAGTACGAAGCCACTGACAGCTACCCGGACGCTGTTGCGATCTCGTCACAGTGCGCGGGCGTGGCGTGGTGGGTGCGCGGGTGGGAGACGGAGCAGATCGAAGACTGGTCGTTCTGGGAGGCTGTAGCAGATGAGGATGGCGAAGACGCAGTTCCCGACGACGCAGAGCCGGACTGGTTGACATGCCGCACCGGAATGCTCGTTTGCACAATGGTCGGCGACGACGCCCTGTTTCTCATCGACCCCGACGACGTTCAGCAGATTGCCCGCGAGGACTACTGCGGACAGTGCGGGCAGCTTGGATGCCACCACGACGGACTAAGCCGCTAGCAGCGGACCACGAGAAACGAAGACTTGAGAAAGGAGCGACAGATGGCAAGCGACCAGAGCCAAGGGCATCTCGCCTACGACAGCAACGGGAACGAATGGTACGAGCGCGACGGAGAAGTCTACCGCGCGCCCGTCTATCGGCCTGTCATGACAGACGGGTATCGTTGCGGCCGATGGGAGTGCTCGATGGAGCACGCGGCACGGTTCCCGGGCCTGTTCCCGTTCAACCCGACAGGCGATCGGGTGCCGTCATGACAATCGGCCCCCGTCAAACCATTAACCTCTCCCCCGCCGGCCGGGAGCTGTGGCTGCGCGCCAAGGCCGCCGCCGCGCTGGAGGGAATCACGCTGAATCGTTGGCTGGAAAGAAGTATCAGCGAGGCGCTGGATGGCGAGTCCGAGGCCGGCGTTCTGCGCGGCATCGAGGCACAGCTAACCGAGAGCCTGTCCGGTGAGTCGGACTGGCCGAACGCCGCCGGCTGGCGCGACATCCTTGGCGACGTGCGCCGGGCGCTGGCCGAGCGAGACAAGGAGACGACGAGATGACGACGCAGCACACAGCCGGACCGTGGTATCAACTCTCGGGGCCGGAAGGCTCAGTCAACATCTCCAAGACGACAGGACCAGATTGGGCGTCGGCCGAGAACTACGTCGGCGTGGTCGAAGCGCCCTATGCCGCCCTGATCGCCGCCGCGCCGCAGATGGCCGAAGAGAACCGCCGACTGCGCGAGGCACTGGTCGAGATCGTTTGGGTGCGAGACGTAATAGCCGAAACCGGTAGCAATGACCCCAGCATTCCCTACGATGTCACTCGGCAGGGATTCGACGGCTGGGCCGCCGATCTCGCTAACGCCGCCCTCGCCGCCGCAGACGGACAGGAGGACTGACAACCGCCCCGGGAGGGCATAACAGGAGGATCTGAGAAATGACGACTGAAACGAAACTCTTTCGAGGGACACATGAACTTGGACACCAAAGTCAAGTTCTGAGCGGGTGCGTCCGCTACGGGACGCCCAAACGGCCGATCGTGCCCCGCGACGTGTGCGCCGAGAATCTGGACGAGCTTGCCGGCTACGCCGACCGCGACCGGGGAACGCTGCGCGTCACCTACCTGAGCCCGAAGGCGGGCCGGGAGTACCGATCCCGAGTGCCTGGCGTCTGCTGCAACTATCGGATCTTCGTTCGACAGTACGGCGCGATCGCGTTTACCGCCTTCGCGACCAAGCGCGCCTTCCGGGAATGGCTAGAGGCTTACGGCCTTACGGTCGAGAACTGGCGCAACCAACGGGCCGGATGCTGGTCAGGAACGATTGATCCTGCCAAGGCCGGCGAGCGCAAGCCCGTGACCGTGGTGACTTCGGGGTGGGCGTTATGACCCAACCCGACAAGCCCAACCAGCGAAGCAACCAGCTCGAAGCCCTGCGCGAGCTCGTGCAGGCGGCAGGCTCCTGCGAGTATCACTTGGGCCGCGCTTACCACGGAGATTTGGAGGGAGCACCCGAAGCCGGAGCCGACCTCCGCGCCGCCCTGGCCCGGATCGACCTCGAGGCGTGGGAGCGGTTAGTGGCCGAATCCGGCAATGCCACGGACGCCCTCAATGATTGGTCGGGCGGCGACGGCAACACGGACGAGGCAAAGTACGCCGACGCCCTCTCAGCCGCCCTCGCCCCGTTTCAGGCCCCTACGCCACCTACAACCCGAGAAAACGGCTTAGAGGGGCCGTCAGGGCCGCAGCAAGGCAATTCAGAGGCCGACTGTGGGGCCGAGTACGAGCCGCACGACGGCTGGACGTGGCAGCGATGACCCTCCCCGCCATCGCCGCCCTCGGCACCCTGATCGCCCTGGTCTGGGCTGCCGGGGAACTGTGGGCGGCCACCCGACGACACAAGCACGAACCGGAATGGAGGCGAAAGACATGACGACCCTGAATTGGAACCTGAACAGCGAAGACCGACAACACGTAGAGCGCATCGCCGAGCGAGCGATGGAGTCCAACCTCGGATACCCAGACCAACTGACGGCGCAGATGGACGTGACGGCCGTTCATCTCAACGGCTGCCCGCTGCGCCTCGACGAGTTCGCGGAGGCCGACGCCTTCAACTTCACTCACGACATGGCCGGAATTGCGGCGCACCTGGACCGGGAAACCGGCAACCTCACCCGACACTTCCTGCCCCGCTTCTCGAAAAGGCGGGCGTCATGACCCGACCCACCGACAAACCCGACACCCACCCGGCCGGCGGGAGCCGGGGCGGCCGAATGACGGATGGCGACGTCAGCCTAGTGTTTATAGTAGAGGTGCCGCACCAACGCACCTCACGGTGCGTCTGTGTGTCGGTGTGATGGCGTGATGGTGCGTCGGTGCGTTGGTGTGACGGACTCCGAGCGAGTCACTGGCTGACGGCGGCAATCGCAGCGTTGAGGCTGGCGACGCGGCCGACGAGAAAGCTCTCCGATGCCTTGATCTCGGCTTCGAGATGGGCTCGGGCGTCGTCGGGCACAGCGTCTTGTTCGACCAGGCCGGCGATGAGGGCCAAGGCGCCGACGGAGGACCCGGACAGGCCCAGCGCTGAGCCGAGGTCGAACACCTGATTCTTGATCTCGCACGGGCAGCGGAAGTCCAGACGTCGGTGGCCGGCGCGGTACGGATCGGCGAACACGAGGCGGGAGCCCCGCCACTGCTCGAGAGCGACGAGGGCACGACCGGAGCCGGCGAGCTCTTCGGCCTCGGCGATCGAGGCTAGAAGATCGGATCCCATCTCCGACTGGCGGATGGCCCGAGTACCGGCTTCGACGCAGGCAGAGATCACCGGGGCGAACTCTCCGCGGGCTGGTTTGGCAACAGCGATCACGCGGCGGACCATGGCGACGACGTAGATGGGCACGTTGTAGAGCGTGACCTGCTCCGTCTCCAGCCCCTTGTAGCGACGGGAGTGGGCGACGGCGTCGAATTCGGAAGCGAATTGGTCGAGGGCGACGACGTTGTCGGGTACGGCGGTGGGTTTGGGCATAGCGGCATCGTAGCACAAGCAACGGCGAGGGTCTAGGGAGGAGGCGGCGAGGCGGGAGTTAGGCGGAAACCACAATCGCTGGGGGTTTCGGCTGTCGTAGCTACTAGGGATTGGGGGTTGACTAGCTAGGTAGGGGGGTGTATAGTGTGGGTCCATGACAGAGAAACAGACCACGATCAACGTCCAACTCGCCGTTGCCCGGCAGCCGTTCAGCAGCCACGACCGGCAGACGTACCGGCTAGCCGAGTCCTACCTGACCGTGCTGGAGACCGGTGAGACAGTCCTCGTGCGCGCCGAGACGAGGGAGGCCAGACAGGTCGCAGCCTCCGAGATCCGACTGACGCGGCGGACGGCCGAACGGCTGAGGGATCGACTCAGTGAATACCTGGAAGCGTCGAAGCCCCTGAACGAATCGACAGGCGTGTGGTCGGCTCCTATGAGCGACGACGAGTGGTCACTAGCGAGTGGGAAGAAGGACGACGATGGCGAAGCGGCGACGAGCGAAGAAGACACCGGTTGAGCGCGCCATTGACCAGCGAGTCGGCTGGCAGAACAGGCGAAGGAGAGAGTTGGCGGCCCTGGATCGACGGAGAGCCGAGCTGGCGGACGACATCGAGGCGGCGCAGCAGGTGATTGATGCGCTGAGGGCGGGACAGTCGTGACCTCCAAGGACACTGGACGGCCCGCCATCTTGGACCGTGGCACCAAGGTCCTGGCACCGGTTGGGCGTAAGGCCGACGGCCAGTGGTCGGGGCAGAGGCAGATCATCGCTATCTTCCTCGAGCATGCGGAGGCCGAGGCGTATGCGAAGACGAAGGAGACGGTCGGGGTGCCCGTTACGCTCCGGCAGGCGGCCAGATCGGAGGACGGATGAAGGCTGACGGCCTCACCCATCCGCTGCCGGACATGTCGGCGAGTACGACGTTCGTGGCCCGGCCGTGTGCCGTTGAGCCGGACTGGAAGGTGGAGGCGAGGCGGGGCCAGTCGAGGCGGGAGACGGTGGCGTTCTTCGATACCGAGGACGATGCCAGGGCGTATGCGGCGAGGGCGAACGCGGAGTCGCAGCGGTTGTGGGATCGGGTGTCATGAGCACACAGGACGCAGCACGGCAGTGCTGGGTTGAGAGGTCGCAGCACGCCTCTGCCGAGGTGAAGGTTCCGACGGCTGCGGCACGGTGCCGGGTGGGGAATCCGGTCGTCCTGCCTGGGAGCAGCTCACAGTGAGGCCGACTGACCTCGATCTGCCCGAGCGGTTCGCCGATTGGCGGCCGGGCCAAGCCGACACGGTTCTCGACTTGGCGGCTGACGATACGAGGTTCAGCCTGTTGAGTGCCCCGACCGGGTCCGGCAAGTCGTTGATCGCCATGGCCTTGTCGCGGGTGCTGGACACCCGGACGCTGATCCTGACATCGACGAAGCGGCTTCAAGATCAGTACCGCGATGAGTTTGGGGAGTCGGGGCTCGTGGATGTGCGGGGCCAGACCAATTACAGGTGTCCGGAGTTCCCGCCCGTGACGGTTGCCGATGCACCCTGTCACGACAACCCGCCGGACTTCTGTCAGCTTCATATCCGATCGACGGACTCGCTGCCGGGGTGTCCGTATTACGACCAGATCAGGAAGGCGAGGGCTGCCCGAGTCGTCGTCACCAACTACGCGAAGTGGCTGACCGTCAACCGATGGGAGGGTGGGGACACGCTGGGGGAGTTCGGCCTGGTCGTATGTGACGAGGGGCACGGGGCGGCGGATCAGGTGACGGGGTTTGTGGGAGCGGCGATCAACGAACGAGAGCTGGCACAACACCGGATGTGGGTTCCGATCCAGGAGGATCGGCGCGAGCTGCCCGAGGCGTGGGCCGACTGGGCTGACTACATGTTGTCCGGCGTGTGGGAAGCGGGCAAGCACGCGATCGACGACCCCAAACGCCGGCGGTCGATCGAGCAGGCGTTGAAGACCATTCGGGCCATTCCTCGATCGACGGACCCGTGGGTGGTTGAGCCGACACGGACCGGGGTCCGGCTCGTGCCGATATGGCCCCGTCACTACGCCAAGCGGTATCTGTTCCCGGGCGACGCGCGGGCCGTGCTGATGTCGGCGACCCTGACCCGCGACCATGCCAAGTACCTCGGGATCGGCGAGTCGGAGTTCACGTATCACGAAGCGGCCAGCACGTTTCCGCCAACACGCCGGCCGTTCATCTTCGTCGATGCCACGCCACGGGTGCGGGTGGACCATCGGATGATTCAGGCCGATCGCCGGATCTGGGCGCGGCGGATTGACCAGATCATCGAGCCCCGCATCGACCTGGGCTGGCGGGGCCTGATCCACACGCGGTCCTACAAGCGGGCGGCCGAACTCCAGGCCCTCAGTCGCTTCGGGTCGAACATGTTCGTGCCAGAGTCTGGGCGGCGGTTTGCCGATGCGCTGAGGGCCTGGCAGCATTATGACGGCCCGGGGATTCTCGTCACGGCGGCGGCCGAGGAGGGGATCGATCTGCCGCACGACGCGTGCCGGTACCAGATCATCGCCAAGGTTCCGTTCGTGGATGGGCGGGCGCCGTTGGCCGCCGCACGCCGCAAGGATGACGCCGACCACGCCTTGATGGAGACGGGCCAGACCATCATCCAGTGCGCCGGGCGGGCCATGCGGGCTGAGTCGGACTGGTGCGAGACGTTTCTGATCGACGACCATTTCAGGTGGTTTCAATCACGCGTGGCCTGGCCGGCGTGGTTCAAGACGGCGTGGCGGTGGGTGGAGGAGATACCCGAGCCGATGGAGGTCGAATGAAGGATCCTGCTGTGTGGGGTTGGTACATAGTCGGCTGGCAAGTAGCGATCGGACTGTGCCTTGTGGGGCTCCGAGAGCTGATTGGCTGGCTGACAAGACGATAGACGACTGACGACAAACGACAGAGGAGATTCGTGATGGCCGTACCGAAAAACGTGGTGTCGCTGGACACCGATGACATGGTCGCTGGCGGACTGCCGGACGACTTCCGAGGAGTGGTGACGGAGGCGCGGTTCGTGCCGTGGGACTACCAGGGCAAGATCGATTTCAAGGTGATCGCCGCCCGGGTGCGGATTGAGCCCGCCGATGACTCGTCCGTCGATCCCGAGTTGCTGGTAGACGGACTCGTCGAGGCGATGTACTCGACCGGCGCCAACATGGACGATTTTGTCCCGACCGATGATGGCGAGAACGAGGCCGAGGCAGGGCTGTACATCATGCCCGTCGGCACTCGCACGGCGCTGGGCAAGTCGTCGAATTTCGCTTTCATGGAGGTCTGCGCCAAGGACGCCGGGTTCAAGCCGGCGGCGGGGTTCGTCGATGTCTCCGTGCTGGAGGGTCTCGACGCACAATGGAATCGTCGGCCACAGCCCAAGCGTGGTGGCGTGCAGGTGACGTCAGACGACGATGGGCGGAAGAGAGCGAACGACATCTTGGTGCCGACCGAGGTCTTCGGGACAGCGAAGGCCAAGGCCAAGACGACGAAGAAGCGGACCACCAAGACGTCGAAGGCCGGCGCCAAGGCCAAGTCGAAGCCGGCCGACGATGACCTGGACCGCGACGAGCTCGAGGCCGAAGTGCTCGCTCTGGTCTCCGAGATGATCGACGAGGCCGACGGCTCGCTGCCCAAGTCGAAGATCGTTGCCGCCATCATCAGCCCGAAAGGCCCGTTCGGCGGCAAGGAGAATGCCGGGCGGCGGAAGGTGGCCAACGCGGAGTTCGCCACCAACGCGGACTGGTTGGGCGATGAGGACCGGCCCTGGACGTTTGCGGACGGGGTTCTGACGATCGAGTAGTGGACCTGCCGCTAGGGCAGGGGGCGCCCCTTTCGCCGAGGCCAGCGAGCCCCCCTCCTTACTCTCTGGGCTCGGAGTAGTCCCCTGTCCTAGCATCTTCGAGCGACGACCGACATGGCTGACTGGGTCCTAGCCTCCGACCGCCTCGACTCGATCCTGCCGATGACGGATCGGTCACACGGCATCCATGTCAGCCAAGTCATCCACAAGCTGGCCGTGGCTCAGGGCCTGTACAAGGAGAGGGACGAGACGACAGACACGGATCGCTTGCGGATGGAGCTGGGCAACATCATGGAGGCGGCGCAGATCGCCCGTTTGTGTGAGGACGAGCCAGACCGCTACACGGTGCCAGGGGAGATCACGGTAGACGACATCCACCAGACTCCCGACCTGGTAGACCTCGGTGGGTGGGATAAGGAGATCGAGCAGACCCTCGACCCGGCCGTGGTCGAGATGAAGTTCACCTACAAGTCCTGTCGTCACCATCCGACGGACGCTAAGCTGTGGACCTACGCCACACAGTTGAAGTGCTACTGCCGATCGTTCGGTCTATCGCACGGAGAACTCAGAGTCTGCTACGTGAACGGTGACTGGCGACACGACAGCCCGTTGGGGTTTGTGCCTGTGTATCACCGATGGCGGGCAAGGTTCAGCGACGAGGAGCTGGAGAGGAATTGGCGGATGATCGTGTCGAATACGGAAGGAGTGGAGCCGGAATGAGAGACCACGCGACAGCAGCACCAACTCGCGTTACCTGCTACAAGTGCAAGACATCGTTCTGGATGCGGACGATCGAGACGCTGAACAAGAAGGCGTCGGAGATCCTGTGTAAGAGGTGCTGGCGATGACGGGCCGCTGGCACGACGCCCCGACGGAGCTGACCCAGCGCCACGCGTTCGTCACGATCTGGGGACCTACCGGGTCCGGCCGCACCACCCTGGCCCTGACGATGCCCGGCCCCGTTGCCCTCCTGCACGACTGCGAGAAGTTGGAGGGGATCGTCCAACCCGCGGCGCAACGGACCGAGGTCAAGATGTACGACTTCTCAACCCGCATTCAGGCGTCGAGCACGCAGGAGGCGGCGAAGGCGGCCAACAAGGTCTGGGTCGAGTTCAAGCGGGAGCTGGTCGCCGCCTGCGAGTGGGCGAGGACGATCGTGTTGGACACCCACACGGCGGCGTGGGAGCTCCATCGGTATGCACGATTCGGCAAGCTGACCCAGGTCAAGCCGTACCACTATCCGGCGGTAAACCAGGAGTGGATGGCCCTGATGACGGAGATCCGCGATCACGAGGGGGTCAACTTTGTGGGGATCGGCCGCGAGAAGGCCGAGTACAAGGGGGAGAAGGCGACCGGCGACTATATCCAGGCCGGACAGAAGAACATGGAGTATCTGTCGGACGTGGTGTTGCGGACGGACGACGACTACGACGTGACGGTGACGAAGCCGTGGTGGAACGGCGAGTACCGCGACGAGGTGCTGCCGGCCGACACGGGCCTGCCGACGATGCTGGGTTTGATCACGGAATCGGATCCGGCAGAGTGGGGAGCGGACTGATGGCAACAATCGACGGCGAAGGACGGGTAATCCCAGACGTCAAGGGGCCACGGCGGCGAGGGGTGCGACAGGACGGCCCAGTCCGCCCGACAGCCTACCCGCCAAACCCCTGGGTGTGTCCGAAGTGCGGATCGGTGTACGGTCCGACAGCTCTGGAGTGCTATCGCTGCAATCGGAAGGGCGGCAGTGCTGATTGACGACCGGGCCGGCAGCCGGGACCTCGCCGATCTCCCCCCGCTCGACGAGTTGGCCGAGCTGGTGCGGCTACCGGCGGGCGACGTGGCGATCTACGGCAATGGCCAGGCCGGGCGCGTGGCGGTTGGCGTCGAGGTCAAGCGCATCGATGATCTGATATCCAGCATCCAGTCCGGGCGGTTGCAGGGTCGTCAGATGCCGGATATGCGAGCCGAGTACGACGTGTCGTGGTTGCTGGTACACGGCCTGTGGCGGCCGAACCCGAAGACGGGCGCTCTCCAGACCCTGGCCAAGACCGGGATGTATGCGGACTGGAGCTTTGGGCGTCAGAGCCCCCTGCCGTACGCCTATCTGACGGGCTGGCTCGTCACGGCCCAGATGGCCGGCGTGCATGTCGCGCGGGTCTGGGATCTGCACGAGGCGGCGTGGTGGTTGGCGGTGCTCGAGAGATGGTGGTCGAAGCCGTGGGATCGGCATCGGGGCCTGCGAGCTCTAGATCGCTCACGGGATGTCGTACAGAGCCCAGGGATGTCGGACGAGTTCACGCGTGTGATGCGGATCGCCTCGGCCTTTCCGATGATCAGCTATGAGCGGGCGAGGAACCTGGCCCAGGCGTTTGCGACGCCGGCCGAGCTGGTCTGCGCTGACGTTGAGGCCCTGTCGAGTGTCGCCAAGGTGGGACCGGTGATCGCCAAGTCGTTCGTCGAAGCGGCCCGCGGGGAGGGATGATGCGATTCGGTGATCCGAGACTCCCCCCTCGATTCTGGTCCAAGGTCGAGCGTGATCCCGAGACTGGCTGCTGGCTGTGGATCGGATACTGTACGCCAACCGGCTACCCACAGATCTGGTGGGAGGGGTCGATGACCGTGGCGCATCGGCTGGCGCTACAGGTCGATCGCGACGACCCACTCGACGGCCAGGACGCCCACCACGTCCCGCCGTGCGACGAGAGGTCGTGCGTCAACCCCGACCACATGGAGCCGGTGGAGAGGCAGGCCCACCGCTGGCAGCATGCCAAGACGCGGAACATGGTGCGGGGGGTGTGTACGGGGACGACGCACTGCCTATGCCTTGAGTGCTGTGACCGGAAGGCGGCGGAGGCTGAGGCAGAGGTGCCATTTTGAAAGAGAATAAGGACTGGGTTGTGATGGACGTACGAGGGGTAGGAGACCCCGATCGGGCCATCGTCATGTGCGTTGAGAGTCGCCGACGGGATGCCATCAGCATGTGCAAGATGTTTGGCGATGCCTGCGTCTACGATCCTGACGGCAATCTGTCGTACTGGTGTGTGGGAGAGAGGGAGTGGGACGGGGAGAAGGACATCTAGTGCCAGCGATCGTCCCGCCCTACGGACCACCTGACGCGGACGTCCTCGTCGTCGGGGAGGCGCCCGGGGCGACGGAGGCCAAGCGGGGGCGGCCGTTTTGTGGCAAGTCGGGGGCGGAGCAGGAGCGGATGGTGCGGCGCAACGGGATGACGACGGCGGGCTGGCGGATGACGAATGTCGTGCAGGAGTATCGAGAGGGGAACCCCGATCCGACCGACGAGCAGATCAACCGATGGGCCCCGGAACTGGTACGTGAGATCAACGGGTGCCGGCCGAAGCTGATTCTGGCCGTCGGCCGCTTCGCCACCCGTTGGTTTCTCGGAGACTGGGCGTCGATGGACCTGTGCCACGGAATCCCTCAGCGGATGAGGGTAGCTCCGGGGTCAGGGGCGCCGGTGGTCGTGCCCGTGACGCATCCGGCGGCGGGACTGCACGATCCGAGCGCACGGGCGGTGATCGAGTGGGACTACGGCCAGGCGTGCGACGTGATTCGCCAGACGTTGGCCGGCGAGACGGTGCGGGTGGCGTACGACGAGTATGAGGGGAATGAGCAATACGAGGACGTGAGCGGCGAGGAGCTATGCGACGTGCTCTCCCTGCTGCCTGCCGATCCGACGATAGCCGTGGACACCGAAGGCACGACGGACGATCCGTGGTCGATCCAGGTGAGCGTGTCGCCCGGCGTGTCGCTGGTCCTCCGCTGCTCCGATCCGTGGTTCGAGCAGGGCATCGAGTACTTGTCGATGCTCTCGGGAACCCTCCACGACACGACTTGGGTCGGGCACAACTGGATGTATGACCTGCCGATGTGTAAGGTCCTCGGGCTGGACCTCTACGCCCCGCACGTCAGACTAGTGGACACGATGGTCATGGCCTACCTGCTGCGGACCGAGCCCCAATCCCTCAAGGCCCTGGCCTGGCGCCACTGCGGGATGCGGATGGGTGAGTACCAGGATCTGGTCGGCGACCGTGCGGCGGACCGGCAGTTGGCGTATCTCGACGACGTCATGTGCGGGGAGTGGACGCCGCCGGAGCCGCGGGTCGTCACGAACAACGCGGGCGAGTCCAAGCTCTACACGCCGAGGCCGATCGCCAAGCAGGCCCAGAAGCTGCTGGTGGACTACTGGTCGAAGCCGGACGTGGACCTCGGCGACAGGTGGAAGCGCCAGGATCAGGTCCAGGTGGCGGAGGTCGAGAGTCGTCTGGGCGGCTGGCCGACGGCGACGTTGGACGATGTGCCGTTAGGCGAGGCGGTGTGGTATGCGGCTCGCGATGCCGACGCCACGCTCCGGCTGTACAGCGCGCTGTCTCGACGGCTAAAGGAGGTAGGAGTCCGATGACATTGATCGAGAAGTTCTGGTCTCTGGTGGACGTGCGAGGTCCCGACGAGTGCTGGCCGTGGAAGGGGCCGAGAGATCCGAATGGCTACGGGCGACTACACCACAAAGGCAAGCGACATCTGGCACATCGGATCTCCCTGTCTCTATGGCTCGGCAAGCCCCTCAGCCGCCTGTGTTCTCTCCATACCTGCGATAGTCCTCCGTGCTCCAACCCAGCACACCTGTTCCCGGGCACGCGCGGGGACAACAGTCAAGACGCTGCGAGGAAGGGGCGGAACCATTGGCAGAGGCAGACCCGCTGCAAGAATGGCCACCCGTTCGACCGAGTGATTGGCAAGCAACGGGCATGCTCTATCTGCCGCCGCGCCGCCTACCGTCGCTGGTACCGACGACACCGTGTCCAAGCTACTTGAGACTGGCTGCACCATCCTCCCGGTTCTGTCGGAGATGGAGGCTAACGGGCTGCCGGCCGACCGAGACTACTTCCAGCAGCTCGAGCAGGACATGACGTCCGAGATGGACGTCATCCGGGAGCGGATATCGGCTCGGTACTTCGGGGGCCGACCCTTCAACCCAAAGAGTTCCCGGCACGTAACCGCTCTCCTGCTCCGACGAGGACTCAAAGCACAGAAGCGGACGAAGACGGGAGCCGTGTCTACGTCCAAGGCATCCATCGAATATTTGAGGTACGAAGATGACTCCATCCGAGAAGTGTTCGAGTGGCGAGAGCGACAGCATGTGCGTGACTCATTCTGCCGGCCAATTGTGGACCGAATGGCACGAGACGGAACCGTCCGGTGTCAGATTAAGCCCACACGAATCCCTACCCGGCGTCTGGCGACTGCGGACCCGAACTTACTCGCTCAGCCTGCTCGGACCCCACTTGGACGTCGTGTGCGAGCGGGGTTTCGTACACGTGAGGACAGCGACGAGGTCTTCTACGAAGCCGACCTCGGACAGATCGAGCTACGGGTCGCCGCGCATGTATCCGACGATCCTGTATTGACCAGCGCCTATCGCAACAACGAGGATATTCACGACAAGATGGTCCAAGCCTTGTTCTCCAAGAGCCAGGGCGACAGCGACCAGCGGACGGCGGCGAAGACCTTCAACTTCCAGGGCCTGTACCTGGGCGGTGCCGAAGGGATGCGGCTCCAGTTGTGGTCTCACGGCCTGACGGACTGGACCCTGGACCGTTGCGCCAAAGCCCTGGCTGCCCGCCGCGAGCTCTATGCCGGCCTGACCAAGTACGAGGATGAGGTAGCGCGGGATATTGAGCGGGACGGCTACGTCGAGGACATGTGGGGAATGCGGCGGTACCTGCCAGGGATCTGGGCGATCGAGAAGCCGATCCGCGCCGAGGCGATTCGACAGGGCTTGAACCACCGCATTCAGGGTGGGGCCCAAGGCATGATCCAGAACTCAATCGCCTGGTTGCGGCCGAGGATACACGCCATGCAGCAGGCAGGGTCGTCCGTCAAGTGGCGCCTCACTGTGCATGACTCCGTCCTGTTCACGTGTGACGCCGCCGAGGTCGTCGAGTTGGACGAGCTGGTCGTCGAGGGCCTCACCCGACACTGTGGCGTGGAGCTGTCCGTCCCGGTCGAGGCCGAGGGCAAGGTCGGACAGCGGTGGGATCAGTTGAAGTAGAGGACCGATTGTGGTATAGTAGGTCCTATGGGGAGAACAAATACCAACCTCACACGACAAGTCCGGTTCAACGTCAGGCCGGTCGTCTACCGATCTGTGCGAGCAGCGGCCCGGAGGGATCGGCGAGACATCAGTTCGTGGCTGCGTGTGGCCGTGGCTGAGAAGCTGGAGCGGGACAAGGAGATGCGAGATGCCAAGCGACGAGGCAATTGACGTCCGTGACATTGACGACCCGGCCGTGAGGTCGGAGATTGACCGGTTGGCCAAGGCGGTGCGGGCCGAGGCCGTCAAGGAGAAGGCGGCCAAAGGCGCCAAGGATGAGCTGATGGAGGAGCTGTCCACCCTGTTGGCCGCGGCCGAGCTCGACAAGTGCTACGGGGAGGACTGGTCGGCGTTTTGGTCGCGCGGTCGGCAGTTCCTCAACAAGACGGCGCTGCTGGAGGCTGGAGTGTCGGTCGAGCAGTTGGAGGCTGGCACGCGGGAGGGCAAGGGGTTCTATCAGGTGCGGGAGCGGAAGTCGGATGTCTGAGCGCCACTCTCCCCCGAGGGGGATGGAGACTCGCCCAGCGAGGCCGTCACCCGCGCCATCTTGTCGGCCGAGGGCCGGCTGCCGAAGGAGGGTTGATGCTAGACCTGGAGAAGGAGATCCGTGCGCATTGGCCGTGCCTCGACCCGGACGACGACGAGGAGCACGCCGAGTGGATCAAGTCGAGCCTGCCTCTATTCAGGCGCGTCGCCCGACTGGTCGCGGAGGAGTGCGCCGAAGAAGTTGGCAAGGGCCACGGCTACCACCTTGGCGAGGCCAAGAAGGCAGCGGGCACTTGCCGCCGCATTCGAGACCAGTACCGAGAGAAGGAGTAGGAGGACTGAGATGCAGAACGGATTCGTCGTAACCGGAACCCTAATCCTGTTCGTCACCTGGATCGCCCTGTCGATCGCCATGGTCGTCGGGGGAGTACTCGGGATGATCCCAGACTTCCCCTGGTGGGTGGACCTAGGCGTGCCGCTGCTGGCCGTGGTCGGCGTGGGGCTGGTCAGGAAGTGGTGGAAGGGGATCAAGTGAGCGTTCTCGCCAACCTGGGGCTGCTGGCGTGGCGGGGGGCCAGATGAGAATTAAGATCACCGTCTCGAATGGCTTGCTCGGTTGCGATATCTCCAGGGAGATCGAGATCGACGACGAGGAGGCCTTGGGCAAAGACGGGAAGCTCGACCATCGCTTCATCACGGAATACGCGCAAGAGGAGATCTGGCAGATGATTTCGTGGGATTGGGAAGAGGTCGCCGATGACTGACGACCCGATCGCCGCGATTGGCAAGCTCCACGCCGAGGCCACGGAGGGGCGGCCGACGCCCTGGGAGTTCGGCGCGACTCTTGACGGCGCTGAGGCCGAGAAGTACAAGGAGAATCCGGAGGCTTACTACGCCGCGGACTTGAGTGACGACACGGGTTGCGGCCTGGTTTGCCACCGAGCCTGGTGGACGTGCGAGGCCAGCGTCAGAAAGCTGCTCGCCGCCCAGGCCAACCTCTGGCCCGCGCTGGAGCGGTACGTGCGGGCTCAGGAAGAGCGCGAAGCGGCCTGGAATGAGTTATGGGTGGCGGTCGTTGACGACTTGCTCGACAGTGATGTGGACGTGTCAGGTGCTGCCAAGGCCCTTGAGCGTTTGGTCGAAGCCCGCGCCGCGCTCCAGCGGGCCGTGGAAGAGGAGGTCGGGTGACCGCCCCTGACGCCCTGGACCGCCTGCGAGAGGTGGTCGGGAAGGCGACCGAGGATGCGCCCGTCCCTTGGACCCTTGACGGGAGGCGCTTCGTCGATGATGCGGACGGATGCTTGGTAGAGTCTTGGATGTACGGTCCGTCCACCGTCGCCCTCCACAACGCCTTCGGCGCGCTGTACGAGCGGGTCAGGGCGGCAGATGCTCTGATCGCGCGCTACGAGTACCTGTTCGACGCCCGAGGGGTCCACTTCGACTCGGTGACCACTCGGAGGCAGATGAACGTGGACGCCGCCCGCGCGGCGCTCGAGGAGGCGGTTGCCCGATGACTGAACCCCTGACCGACGCAGAGCTGGCCCAGCGGGTGGCCGAGATCGTGAAACTAAGCAGGGCGACCACTGGTCTGGACGGCGAGACTACGGTCCTGCCCTTCGACCCGTGCAACGACGGCCGGGACCTCCTGCGGGTGTGGAACTGGATTATTGCTCGGGGCTGGTTTCCGTTCATCAATAGGTACCAAGCCGGCATTGGCTCCACGGAGGAGGCTGGCGTGCGGTCGCGAGGAAAGATGATAGGGAGCGCTGACAACACCAACCCCGGCCGCGCCCTGTGCCTGGCCCTGGTGGCGGCAGTGGAAGGGAAGGAGGGGGAGTGAGCGAGACGCTGCGGGAGTGCCCGTTCTGCGGGAAGATGACGACCTACCCCTGCCCAATGATGGAGGGCGGCGATCTGGTCGTACACATCTACGAATTCGATGACGGATCAAAGTGCCCGGCCAGTGGCGTCTACCGAATCGCCGCTTGGAACCGCCGCGCAAGCGACGAGGGCTCGGGCGAGTGGGTGAGCGTGGAGGAGAGGCTGCCGGCGCCATACACTTGGTGCCCCGTTGACGCAAACGAAGCGCGAGACTACTGCCTGTTCGGCCCGCAAGGATGGGAGCAAAGAAAGGGCGGCGGCGTTCTAGTCGGGAAGATCACGCACTGGTGGTCTGAGCGGCTCCCCGCGCTCCCCGCCCCGCCCTCAGACGAGGCGAGCGAGGGGGAGGGGTGAGCGAACGTCAAGCAGAGCGCGAGGCGTACAACCTCGCCAAGCAGGAAGAAGCCGAATGGGAGGCGCTACAGGACGAGCGCGACCGAGACGAAGGTTGCGTTCTAGGTGACAAGTGCCTCTGTCCGCACCCGTACCACGCCTCGTGGGAGTGCTTCGACCGCGCTACGATGGAAGACGCGGAGCGAGACCCTGACATCGTCCGCTTTGAGGCCGAGCACCGAATGTTGTGCTGGTGGGAGGGCTTTAAGCTTGCCGTGTCAGAACGGACCTATGCCCTGCTCCACCCTCTCAAGGCTCGACAGCAGAGGAAGGAGATCGAGGCCGCTCGCGCCCCCTCCGACTCCCCCAGCCCCGAGTGAGGGGCGAGGGCGGCCTGTGACCACTAATCCAACCCCAGAGCTTCCCGGATGAGCCCCTCCACGAACCGAGACATCGTGAGATCCCTCCCGTTCTCTGCCTGCTTGAGCTTGACGTGCCGGCGCAGGGCGTCGTGGGTGTCGGGCAGCAGGTATAGGACATAGCGGCGTTTGGCTGGCTTCTCCCCCATACGGCTATGGTAACATGCAACAAGGTGAACCCCGAAGCCAAAGGCAGTTGTTCTGAGTGCCGATGGCTTTTCGGCCTGACTCGGAGAGGGAACATCTACCGCCACAAGTACTGGAGGCCGACGCTTCGAGGCCAGGAGTTCGTCAGGTGCCCCGGATCCGGCAAGCCTCCTCGAAAGGAGCCCGAATGAAACGCCTACTCGCCCTAGCCCTCCTGGCCACCCTGCTGCCGGCCTGCACCACCGCGCGCCGACTGCTCAACCCGCCGCCGGCCACCCAGCTACGGAGTACGGCCGAGGCCGCCCTGGCCCCGCAGACGCCCATTCCCGCGACGTGTGGGGTCGTGGCCTTCCCGGACCAGCGGGGGCGCCTGAGATCGGTCGCCACGGCCGGACTCCAGTTCCGACAGCACGGAGAGGGCACCCGAGTCCTGCCCCTCCAGGGCTCGAACTTCCTGACACCCTACAGCATCGACGTGGTGCAGTCCTGGTACGCCCGGCATCTGTGCAGCCCCAAGGCGGCACCGGCTCCCCAGGTATCTTGGGAGGGCATCCCGCCAGACCGCTCGAACGAGACCTCGGACCTGCGGGCCGACCTGAGTAGGGTGGACCCGACCCACCCGCCGATCTGCGACCAGGGTCGGGTTTTCACGTGGAACACCGAGGGCGGCTTCTACACCGCCACCGGGCAGACCTGCCAGAAGGGGATGAACTAGATGAATGCCGAGCCCAGTGTGTCCGAAGAGGAGTTCCTTCTGCGGTTCAAAAAAGGGCAGGAGAGCCCGAAGGGTGACTGGAAGATGTGTCGCAAGAAGACGATCGTCCCGCTGCTCAAGATGGAGCATCCGTTCGAGTGTGAGAGCCGAGAGGGCACGCTTAGGGGCGAGCCGGGAGACTGGTTGGCCCAGGACGGCCACGGTGGCTTCTATCCGATCAGCGAGGAGTTCTGGAGTAACAACTACGAAATCGTGGAGGACGAGAAATGACCCACGCCATCCGATTCCTGATCCTCGGCCTAGCCATGAGCCTGGTGGGAGCCTGCACCGGCGATCCTCTCAACTTGGCTACCGAGCGCGACGTTCAGGCCGCCGTCAACGCCGCGACCCCGACCACCCCCGAGCCGGAGCCGGAGCCAGAACGCCAGTTCGTGGAGCTGTCGCTCTCGGCCCGCCAGCTGATCTCCCCGCCCCTGACGGTCGAGATCACGGCCAACGCCTCGTCCTTCGCCAGCTTCTATCTCGTCCAGTTCGGGGACGGCAGCACTGACCTGCTTCGGGGCCTGAACGGCCTGCTCATCACGAACCACGCCTACGTGGCGGCCGGGACGTACTCGATCCGGGTGCGGGCGTGCGAGTTCGAGAGTCCTGATTCTTTTTGTGCAGAAAAAGTGACGGTGGTGGAGGTCGCTTGACCCCCGCCAACCTCCTCTCCCGCCTGACCGAGGGCACCGTCCGCAACCTGGCGATGGTGGCCCTGGTGACCGTGACGGCCGCGATCGCCTGCGCCTGGGTCTACGCCACGCTCCAGTCCGTAGAGGCGTCCAGCGTTGCGCTCCAGGCCGAAGCCTGGGAGGACGCCGCCAACCGCTTCGAGGCCGTCGCGCAGCAGCTCTTCAACATCGTCCTGGTGGCCACCGGGGTCAAGGGTGGGATGGTGTTCGAGCGGAAGAGGAATGGGACGTGAGCCGAAGCCTGGCATCATTCATCCTGGAGTCCAACCGGATCGAGGGAATCGAAGAGGTCCGAGACGGCGAGGTCCAGGCCCATCGGAACCTTCTCAACCTTCCATACGTTGACACCCAGGACCTTTCCGACTTCGTCAGCGTTGTCCAGCCCGGCGCCAAGCTCCGCAACCAAAAAGGACTCAACGTCAAGGTGGGCAGCCATTGCCCGCCTCCTGGCGGGCCGGAGGTGGAGGAAGAGCTGGACCGCATTCTTCGTTCGGCCGACTCGGGGACGCCCTATGAGGTCCACGTCCGGTACGAGAAGCTGCACCCGTTCACGGACGGAAACGGTCGCAGTGGTCGCGCTCTGTGGCTCTGGATGATGTGGCGGATCGTCCCGGAAGTGCCACCACTCGCCTTTCTCCACACCTGGTACTACCAGAGCTTGGATGGCAGCCGATGACCCTCCCCGACCTGCTCTACCTGCTCCGCATCCTGCCTATGGCCATCCTGGTCACGGGCGGGCTCTTGGTGGTGTTCGTGACTTGGGGGCTGGGCGTGAAGATCAAGGAGGTGTTAAATGGCTAGCACGCACTCAAACAGAGACGCAGAGCAAAAGGCCGTTGCAGAGTGGTTGGAATCACTGGGGCGCAAGGCCGACAAGATGAAGGCAGAGGGTAGCTCGTCCATCTCTGCGGGCGCTCCGGGGGAGCCCACGCTTGCCCACTGGGCGGCTCACGGAATTGACGTGGAGCAGTTGCCCGACGACGAGCACGGCATACTCCGCATCTCAGTCGGCGGCGGCGACACGCCTGCAAACGTCAACTACTGTCGATTTCGCGGAGACAGAGAGGAGTGCGTGGCGTTGCTAAGGAGGGCGTTGCGAGCAATGGAAAGGGGTCGTTCGTCTTGAAGCGCTACACCGTCTGTGTGGATTTCGACGGCGTGATCCACCGCTACGATACGCCCTGGATCAACGCTTACACCATTCCAGACGAGCCCGTTGACGGGGCCATCGAGTGGCTTCACCGAACAATCCAGAGGTTCGAGGTGGCAATCTTCACCACTCGGGCCAAGTCCTGGAGGGGGCGTCGAGCAGTAAGGGCATGGCTCCGCAAGCACTCGGGGAATCTTTGGTGGGGGGCACCGCGCTCTCGGGGCATCGAGGAGGTTTCCCTGCCAAAGACCAAGCCCCCGGCCCTGGTCTACATCGACGACCGGGGATACCGCTTCACGGGCTCGAACTGGCCGTCGGCGGAAGAGGTTCACCGCCTTCTGCCTTGGCACAAGGAACAACGTGCCGACTGACCCCCCGAGGCGCCTCGAGCCCAAGTCCAAGACGGCCTACGTCAAGGAGCTCCACGCCCTACGCCGGCCCCAGCCGTCCAGCCAGGAGATCCTGGAGGCGCGGAGGCGGAAGCGCCAAGTGCCGGGGCTCAAGCACCAAGGCGGGTATTGGTAGCTAGCCGCCCGGACCGGGCCTCGTCCCGAAGACCTTCCGCTCCAGCCTTCGGTTGAGCTTCGCGCAGGCTTGCGCCAACTCTCCGAAGATCAGATCCTCTTCCGACTCGACCGCCTTGGCGACCGCATCGTCAGTCTGGGTCAGTTTCCCCCACGTCCCCAAGACCGCCTCGTCCAGCAACAGTTTGCAAGCCGCGCCTGCCATCGGTTCTCTCCTCTCGATGGAACACCTGTAGTTCTGCGAACTTCCGGGCGTTGATGACCTCGTACGCCTCCCGAAGCTTCGCCGCGTCGTCGATTCTCTGGTTCATCCCGGCAATCAGAAACTGCTGGATCACCACCCAGGCCAGTAGCACTCCGAGCACGACGTAGAGCCACGGCTGGTTCATCCGGGTCTCGACCGCGACAATCCTTTCCCCCTCCTCCTCGGTGGGGTACTCGGTGATCGTCGTGCCACGCACGCCCATAGGCGGGCGCCGGGTGAAATCCAGAACCTTTTTGACCAACGGGTCCACTACCCGTTCTCTAGGATTCTCTCGACCGCGCTCAACACGCGATCGACTTCCTTGCTCGTCGCCTTCTGGCTCTCGGTCAGCACCGCAATCGACAGGGTATTAGCCTGGATCGCTTTGGCGTTGAGCGAGACCTGCTCTTCGATCTCGCCCAGCCGGTGGTTGGTGAGCAACTGGAAGCCCGAGACGCCGATCAGGAACCCGGCCACCCCCAGGATGATCCAGGGCGCCATCGAGTTGACCCACTCGCGGATGCGGTCCGTCACCCCTGCTCCTCGTACGCCACGATGGGAGCGTTCTCGAGCATGTCGTTGATCCGCTCCTCGCGGGTTTTGGGGGGTTCGGCCATGGCCCTGGGCTGGGCCAAGTCTACCACGGACTTGGTCGGGACGTAATCCAGCTCGTTGATGCCATCGGAGCCCTCCAGGGCGTGGCCTCTCCACGGGTCCTCGTCAGACTTCCGAATGCGGATCCCCTCGTCCGTCTCCTCGTACTGCGGGACGTTGAACTGCGGAGACGGGAAGAGCATCCGGGCCTGGGGGTGGTGGCAACGCGGGCAGGTGGTATGTCGCGGCATCGGGTAGGTGTAGTACGCCTCGAAGGAGTAGCTACAGTTGGGGCAGTGGGCGTCGGTGCGCGGCATCAGTTCCAGCCTCCCTCGGGCTCGGTGAACGCTTTGTCGAAGGGCACTCGGCGGCCACGAGTGTAGGCCCGAGCATGGGCTTGGGATAGACCAGCAGCCCGAAATGCCGCCTCGACGTCCTTGGGCGAGGCTCCCAGGCGCTTAGCGTCCTCGGCGCCCTGGATGTAGATGTCTTGCAGCTCCTCCCAGCGTGAGGCGTAGAAGGCCACCCGGCCCCGCTTCTCTTCCCTCTCCAGTGTCGGAAACTCTCGGCGGATGGCTCGGGCCAGGTTGTTGCGGGCGTCTCGTGTCTCAAACGCCTTGAACTTGAGCATCTCCCGGCTGTCGATGGTGACGATCCGGGGGCCGGCGAAGAGAGCCAGGAGTTCGTGAGACGGCTTGAACTCCCGCGCCGACTTGGACTCGGGGGCGAGGCCGAACCCGGGGGAGCCGGTGAACGAGCGGAAGATGCGATCGGCCGAGACCAGGCCGCCGGGGGCGATGGAGCGCATCCAGTAGTACATCGCTTCGGCCATCGCCTCCTTGGACCCCATGTTGTAGATCGGGTGTCCGTTGCGGCGCTTCCAGTCGAAGAGTTCCGACATCGCCGTGGGCAGACGGGTGTTGGTCAAGGTCTCCGCAGTGGCCCCCAGGAAGATCTCCCGTCCCAGGTAGATCTCCTCGATCTCCTCGGCGGCCCGCATCAGGCGGGTCGGCAGGTCCCCGGGGCGGACGAGGGCCGTCAGGATGCTGGAGAGGGCATCCGCAGGGTTCGAGTAGCCGGCGTCGATATAGGTGATGACAGGGCCGTCCTTGTCCGTAACCCAGACGTCACTGTTCTCGTTCCACTCGAAGAGCGAAAGCCGGCGCATGGACTCCATGGCGGCCGAACTCATGCCGTGGACCTGGCGTCCGAGGTAGGAGCCGGTCACCTTGAAGGCCAGGAGAGAAGCGGCGATGCCGGCGACTCTTTCCATCCCGCCAACGATGAACCGGGTCTGCCCGGACTCCACGCCGTAGCGCAGCTCGGATGCCGCGTAGCGGGCCGAGTTGGCCACGTTGCGGGTGATCTCCATGGAGAAGCTGGGGAAGGTGCCGAGGAAGGGGAACCGAGAGATCTTCTTGCCGGCCGCCGCTGTGCGCGGGAAGTGCTGCATGGTGTTCTTGACGATCTCTGCGGCGGCGGCGTCGATCTCGTCCGTGCCGGTGAGGTTCCGCAGCCATTCCTTGTCGGTGTCGGACTTGATGAGGGTAGAGAGCCGCTGCTTGTGAGCCTGCCAGGCCATGAACTTGCCGGCATCGTCGATTGAGGTATAGGCGCGGCGAAACGTGTCGATGGGGGAAAGGAGCTTGCGGCCGGCGATGCGGGCCTGGGCCGGGATGCGACGGGCGGCCCGGCCGGGGATACCCTCTCCCTTGAAGGCCCGGGAGATCTGCTGGCCCCACATCTCCATCTCGCCCGAGAAGGCTCCGGTTCCAATCAGTCCGAGCTCGTGGGCCTGCTCCATGTCGGCAGCGTCCTCGACGGACAGAGGAGAGAGCCGTCCCGTGCGAGGGAACACCTTGCGGGAGACCAAGCGGGCCGTCTGCCTTCCGATCTCCGCGGCCCGCTTGGGGTTGACCAGGGCGGACCCGATAGAGGCCGAGTGGGTCAACATCCCGGCGATCGACGTCACGTTCCGAGCATGGGTCTGAGGCGAGAGCACGACCTTGCCGAACTTGGTCAAGCCGTTGAGCATGGCGAGCGTCGGGAGGCGATCCCGGATGCCGTTCTGGAAGACGGTGAAGACCTCGGCCATCTCAGGAGTGGTGTAGAGGGTCTCGCCCGTAATGCGGTCAAGCACAACCGGAGCCGTGTGGCCGACGCCGGCCTCGGTAGCCTCTCGGGTCGGGCGCAGGAGACCGGTCCGCAGACCCTCTTCGCGGATGGAGCGCAGGAGGCGTGTGGCTTCTAAGTCGTGGATCATCTTCGCCGTCGTGACGTCGAAGTCCGCCAGGAAGTCTTCGGACACCCCCATCAGGCCACGGATCTCGGCCGGAATGTCCTTGCGGTGCTTGAGTTCGGTTAGAAGCTGACGGGGAAAGCCCTGGGCGGCGGCCGAGCCGAGATCCTGGCCCTTGGAGCCGGCCAGGTGGGTCATGTGGCCGTAGATCTGGGCGTCGGACAGCTCGGGATAGGTCTCTTTCAGGTACCGGAAGCCGTCCTCCCAGGCCGCCGTGTTGCGAACGACGTTGGCCCAGTTCTCTACCCCGTGCTTGGCGTAGCGGACGTTCATGTACTTGCCCATGTTGGCCGCGAACGTCTCGGCCTGGGACTCTGTCAGCATCCCCTCGTCGATGAACCGCTGGGAGAGATTGTCGATGAACGTGGTGGCTTCGTCGGTGGCCTCCCGCAGGCTCTCGTCAGGGATAAGGCCGAGATCTCCTCGACGGCGGGCACTCTCCAGCATCTCCCCGACCTCTCTCAGGGGGCGGCCGGCCGTCTTGGCGTAGCGCGCCGCGGCGACACTGACCGAACGTCGGAGTTCGGCGGCGAGAAAGAGGTCGCGAGCCTTCCGGCCTTCGAATCCTTCGTAAAGCCGGGGAATGGTCTCTGTCAGTGTGCGCTTGACGGCTGGGTCTCGATATCGCAAGGACTCCCGAATCAGGGCCCCCTCCTGGATCGACGAGGCCGCCCCACCCCGAAGATTGGCAAAGGCTGGGTTGATGGTCCTCTCGGCAATCCAGTGGAGCATCCCGGACTTAAGCTCTGGAGCTGACTCGGGGACATCCACGCCGACGTCGGCCGGTGTCTTTGGCGGAACCTTGATACTGCCCGAGGCCACAGAACGCTTGGCAAGAGACTCGATCGCCTCACCCGACGCCTGGGCGGCGACCGGAGAAAGAGCCTGGTAGGTGACCTCCGAGGCCCTCTCCGGTAGCCGCATGGTGCGGGTCGGGAGTGTCGGGAACCTCTTGCCGAGGTTGCGCTCCCGCTGGGCCATCTCGAACATTGCACCGCGGATCTCCTCGGGCTGGAAGCGCTCCACAGGGCCGAAGGGGAACATCTCGGCCTGCTCGGCGGCATGGCGGGCGTCGGCGGCGATAAACCCGCGAGTCGTGCGGGCAAGATCCGCGACCGGGACCTCACCCGTGGAGCGGGCCACCTCTACAGCGCGCTGGAAACGGGTGACGGTCTCGGCGGACTCGTCCCCCAGGGCCGTGGCAATGGCCTTGCCCAGGTCGTCCGAAGTCAGGGCCTTGACGGAGAGGGCCTTGCGGCCACCTTTGACAAGGGCCCCGCCCGGGATGAAGACGTCGGCGAACTCTCCGAGAATTGCGGCTGATTTGACAGCAGAAGCGGCGCGGGATGCAGGGATGCCCGTGCGGCCCTCGGTGACGGCGGAGATGGCCGCCTCCTCGATGGCCTCGCCACGCGCCATGAGAGGATCAAAGAGGCCCGTGGCTGCCTCCCGAGTGGCCTCCTCCCCTTCCACGTCCGTGCTCATGAACCGGACGGGAGAGAGACGAGTCGGGCTGGCCGCCACACCCATGGCGAGTTCTCCTAGGCCAGCAGCGCCCTGGACCAGCCCTCCGATGGCTCCTCGGCCCATCTGGGCAACATCTGAGGGAAGGCGGGAGAGGCGGGCGCCCAGACCCTCTGCCGCAGGGGCCGTCGCGGGGTCCGAAACGCTGGACGACGCCTCTACCCAACCACGCCTGACAAGTTGCTCCTCCACCTGCTCGTCGGTCAGGCCCGACTGGTAGAGGCGAGTGGCGAACTCCCGAACAAACTCCTCGGTCGCCATCTCACTCTACGGCCGCAGTCCGTCGAGACATCAACTCCTCGACGCTCGCCGCGATGGCGTCTGGGTCGGAGACCGGCCGAGGAGAGAGAGGCTCGGTCTGCACGGCCGGAGACTCGAATCCCTCGGGGAGCTTCCTGCCGATCCCCTCCCAGCGCTGGCGGACGATCTGGCGCGCAGCCTGAGCAAGAACCTGACGATTGACAGGGGCACCCTCGTCCAAAACCGTCCGCTCAAGACTGGCAAGCTCGTCCTCAACATCCGCCTGAAAGTCGATAAGGCGCTTCTCTCGCTTCTTCTTCCGGTCGGCCCTCTTCTTGGCCCGATCGGCGGATGGGTCGAGACGCCGACGAGATGCTTCCGCCCGAGCCCGGGACGCCTCGGCCGAGGCCGCCGACGCCTCTCCGCGCAGCCGGGCGGCCTCGATCTCGGCCTCCGTCTTGCGGGCCTCACGCTCCCGCTCCGGTTCCTCGCGCTTGAACTCTCGGGCGTCACTGCGCCTCCGCAGGCGCTCACGTAGCTTGGCCGCCTGACGGTCGGCCTTGGACAGGGGTGCGGTCCGTTCCCGCCTTTCTGCCGCAATGTCCCTCTTCTCCGCCCGCCCCTCGGCCCGTACCGCCGCCGCCTCCTGGAGCTGGGCCCGCAGGTTGGCAAGCTGGATCTGGCGCTGGAGGGCCTGAGCCTCCCGCTCCCGGTCTGCCCTCTCGGCCATCTGGAAGCGCGCTACGCCCCCGCCGCCGACAGCGTCTAGGATGCGTCCGATAACCTCCTGTGCGGTGGTGGCCATCAGTTCAAGATGTCCCCGAAGTCCGGCCGGTCAGGGAGGAGACCGGCGAGGATGTCCTCAATGCTGGGACCGCCCCCTCCGCCAGAATCCCCCGGCGGGAAGAGGCCGAGAATGCCGGTATCACGGTTGACCAGGATCTCCTGCAAGGCCCGCTCCATGGCCAGGCGCATCTCATCCAGCCGGATGTTCTCGAAGCCCAGTTCCCGAGCCAGCTCGAGCTGCATGGCGTCGAGGTCCAGACCCAGCAGGGCCAGGTTCTCGCGCACGCCGAGCTCCAGCTCCTGTCCGGTGATGTTGGCGAGCGACCTCACGCCGGCAAAGGCCCGGTCCAGGTTGGCGTTGCGCTGGGCGATGTCCTGGGCGTTGACGGCAGTGATGCCCTGCTGGACCTGGGAGCCGACCGCGTTGCGGAGCCGCTCCACGTCCCGCTGGGTACGCCCCGAGCGGAACAGGCCCCGGCGGGCCAGGTTTTCCTCTACGTCCCGCGTACCCTCCTGGATGGCCAGGCGCCCCTGGCCTCTGACCTGGTTCTGGAGGGCGTTGAGCAGTTCGGGCGGTAGGCCCTCGGCATTCAGGCCCGAGAGGATCGCGTTGATGAAGGGCTGACGCACCTCCGGGGGCAGGAACTCGAACGGAGTCTCCCCGCCCGTGCTCGAACCGAAGTGGAATCCGCCCTCGTGGGGGCCCCCGATGCTGGTGTCCACATGCGTCTGGTCAGTCCCGGTGTCGCCTTGGCCCCCAGTCCGTTCGTCACCGCCGCCACCACCGCCACCACCGCCCTGGGCCGCGGCGAGGGCCGCCAGGAGGTCCCGGATGATAGCGTTGCCACCCCGCCCCGCCCGGCCCGATCCGAGAATGCGACGCAGGTCCGGGGCCTGGAGGGTGCGTCCGATAATCTGGTTGAGCAGGTTGGGCCGGCGGCCTAGCAGGCCGAGAAAGGGCGCCAGGGCCTCATCCCCCAGGCCGCGCAGGCCCTCACCGAAGCGGGGATTTGCAGGATCGAAGACGTTGCGCTGGGCGGGGCTGACCTGCTCCAGGAGGTTGTTGAGGAAGTCGGTCTGGGCCTGCACCAGAGTCCCGCCTCGGGCCAGGCGGCGCAGTTCCGGGACCTGGATCGTGGAGCCGAAGCTCGAGAGGACGTCCGCGTCGAGGCCGCCGAGGAAGCCGGAGAGGTCATCCAAGAGGCCGGAGTCCAGGCCCTGGAGGCGGTTGGAGAACTGGAAGCCGTTGGACATCAGTTGGGCCTCATGAGGCGCTCGCCGGTCCCACGCGTGGAGGGATCGTCAAACGGGTTGGAGGATCCGCCACCACCCAGGTTGTTGAGCAGGGCGAAGGCGATCGACTGAGCGATATCCCGATTCGACTGCGCCCTCTGCCCGGCCAGGCTGCCCTGGACGCTGAGCGCCGAGGCCGGATTCTGAGCACCCTCAACCAGGCCCAGCAGGCGATCCAGGTTCCGGCCCTGGTTGACGGCCCCCATCATGGCGGCCAGGGCTGCCGGGTCGTGTGAGGGTCCGCCAGCCCCGGCAGGGAACTGGAAGATCATCGAGGGGTCGATCTGGGGCGGCCCGCCCTCGAGCTGGCCCTGGAGCAGATTCACCAGGTAGTCCTTGAGCGCGTTGTTCCGGCGGACGGCCTCGGTCTGCTCGGCGGCCAACTCCCCCGAGGCGCGCTCGGCGGAGCGGGAGCCGCGGTTCAAGAGATTGTTGAGAAGGCCCGCGCCCAGCGATATCCCAAGAGAACCTAGAAGGCTCATGTCCGTACTCCTTGCTGGTCAGTATACACCGAAATTGTGGTGACGCTAGTCCAGGTATCTCTGGAAATGGTTCCGCAGATCAGTGCGGGCGTCGCCTGAGATCAGACTATCGCAGACCGCAAAGGCTCCGTGGATCACCTGGGAGTGCCCGTTGCCGCTGTTCCTGGCCCCGATGTGCTGGAAGTCGTAGGGGCCGGCGCGGTTGGGAGTCCCGCTGGTCACGTCGGTGCCGTTGCGGAAGACCGTGAAGTTGTTGCTGCCGTCTCGGTGAACCTCCATCAGGTAGCGAGTGCCGACGACGAAGGAGCCGTTGGCCGTCAGCGTCAGATTGGCCGTGTTGTCCACCTTGATGAGGGCGGCCCCTCCGGTCATGACGCGCAAGAAGTCCGTGGCCCCCGCGCCCTGGAGGTTCTGGAGAGAGGCGAGGGTTGCCAGCTCGAAGACCTTGAAGATCGAGAAGTCGCCCGTGACGGTGTGATCCGCCAGGAGGGACAGGATGTCGTTCGCCCCGTCCCCCTGGTAGCCGTCGATTCCGTTGAAGTGACCGGCAACCACCGCGAGACGTTGAGCAGAGGTCGGGGCAGAAAGCTGCTCGGACTGTAACTGGTCGTTCCAGTTTTGGAGGTCGGAGGCGAAGATCGTAGTCCCCAGCTCCGACTCCCACCAGAGGCAGCCTAAGTCAGACGGCGTCGGATTGTGCGCGACGATCACCGCCGGCAGGAGGAGCGTTCTGAGAAGGGACGAGAGCATCTACTGATACCGGACGTGGACCCGCAGCATCGTGGGCGAGCTGGCAATGGCATCGATGTCGAGGTTCACCAGGTCATCCTTGGCGATGACGGCGTTCGTGAAGGAGGCCGTACAAGCCTCGGTCGTGGTGGCCACCAGGGGCGCGGTCAGGATGTCCACACCGGGCGTGTTGGGCTTTGTGCGGATGCGCTCATCAAGCTGGATCGTGACCGTTCCCGCATCGGTTGAGGCGCAAACCTCAGAGATCGTACGACTTCCCGGCAGGGGCAGTTTAAACTGCGCCAGGCCCGACTTCGACGTATTCGGGTAATGGACGGCGATCGGCTGGACCTGAGGGGCCTCCAGGTCCGCGATCGTAGTGCGGCCACTGGCCGCCATCACAAGGGAGCCGGCCGGGGCGTCTGTGTCCAGGGAAAAGGGTGTCGAGGAGGACCCGATGATCTGAAAGTCTCCAAAGATGTTCGAGAGGCTGAATGAGGTTCCGCCGGTGTCCTCCGTCATTGTTATCGTTGGAATGCTGGCAGTGGCGTGAAGCGTCAGGACGGAAGCGGCGTCCCGGAAAAGCGCGCTGCCGGCGACGTGAAGGCTCTCAGTCGGCGGAGTGACACCAATTCCGACATTGCCGTTCGAGGCCACGAGAAGGGAGTTTGTCGGGGCCGCAGGCTGGACCAGGAAAGGCTCCGTGGCGGCCGTCTCATCCCGGATCTTCCAGTTGCCCGCGAAATCCTTCTGGGCGGCCCATTCCTGGGCCGGATCCCGGAAGCGCAGGATGGCAAAACCGGCAGTGTCGGAGTCGATCAGGACATTCGGGTTGGTGTCGCGGACGTGGAGAGCGCGCTCGGGTGTCGTGGTGCCGATGCCAAGACGGATGTTGGTGTTGTCCCAGAACGGGCCGCCAGCAAACGCCCCGGAGTTGTTGTACTGGATCTCGCCATCCACACCACCCGGAGTCCCACCAGCGGGAGAGCAGTTGCCCTCGCCGTCGAGGAAGATCCCGATGCCGGTGCATAGGGTTTGGGCGTTGGTGTCCACGGTCGGGGCGTGGTGCTGGTTGGCCGTAACCTCGTCCAGGGCGTTGTGAGACAGGTCGCCGGTGTGGGAAGCTCCGTCGATGGAGTGGGACTGCGGGTGGTGGTCGTCCGTGGTCTGGCCCGTGGTGTCTGAGTGCGGGAAGATCCACTTGAGAGACGAGAAGTCCCAGCAGAGGTTGGCGGTGGCCACGAAGGCGATCTCGTCCGCCACGGTGTCGAAGACCGCTACTCGGCATTCGTCCTGACTGGGCGAGGGCGCGTTGGTCGGATTGAGATGCTGCTGGCCCCAGGCCGCCCAGGAGAAGAAGAGCAGTAGAAGGAATACCAGCGCAATGCCGGCTGGATCTAGCTGTCGTCGGTCCATGCGGACCCTCCTTGGTTCGTCCAGGGCGAGCCGCCCGTATCAGTCCAGGGATCGGCCACGACGGCCGCGCAGAGAGTCCCCGGCACCTGCCACAGGTCCGGCCCCTCACACCAGTAGCAGGACACCACGAAGGGGCCCGTGGCCGTGGCCGGGTCACAGTCGGTGGCTGAGTTGCCGTCCGTCAGGATCACAGGCAGGCCGCGCAGGTCCGGGAAGATGTTGCCCAGGCCCTCCTTGTCGGTAATGAGTGGTTGGACGGGGATCTGGGCCACCGCCTGGGTGGTCGCGAAGACCAAAATGAGTCCGAGGACTAAACGCATGTTAGTTCGCCTGCACCGAGATCGCATCCAGGGTGGCCCCCACGTCGATCAGGGTGATCTTGTCCTGAGGGTTGTTGAGACGAGCCGAGCCGAAAGCGGAGACCCGGAGGTTGCCGGTCTCCACCAGGTTCACGTCCCGGAAGGACGTCACCGTCTGGAGAACGACGATCTGCCCCGTCTTGGTGCCGGAGATGGTGTCGAGATCGTCCAGGGCCGCCCCGCCCTCCGTGTCCACCGTCACGAGGTAGCCGAGCCCTGAGTGGGTGTCGAGCGTGATAGCCCCGCCGGAGATCGTGTGGGACTGCGGGTCCAGGGGAAGCCCGGACCCGGCCGAAGTCGCATCGCCCTCCTCGTCCCAGATAACAGCTTCGCCGTCCATGCCCGGGATGCCCGTGACAAGTTGGTCCGCAATCCCGGTCCGGACATCGATCCCGACGTGATCAATCGAGGTGAAGCGGCCGTCGGCCCCGATGAAGAGACCGATCTCCTCGATGTTGCGGCCGGTGGACGTGGCGAGCTCGGTCACGACCCGAGAGATAGCCGTCTTGAGCATGTCCCAGGAGGCCGCCGAGGCAATGTCGTGCTGCTTGACGACCTCGCGCAGATGCGTGGCCCGGCCCGAGGCGGAGCGCTTCCGCAGGTCGCTGCGGGTCAAGCCGCGGCGGGCGACCTCCTGGCGGGTAGTGCCGAGTCGAGTGGTCACCGCCGCACCGGCCTTGTCGCGTAAAGATGCCAGATGGCCCCGTTGACCCGCCAGCCGGACACCCCGCCGTCAAACGAGATCACCTCGAAGGTCTGGCCGCCCTCATCGATCCCGATCAGCTCGTCCTCGTTGCCGATGACGTTGTCAACGCCCGAGCTGGTCGTGGCCTGAAGGCGCAGCGTTGCCGTGTGGGCCATACGCCCGAGGCTGACCGTATGCTGGGCGGCCCCGGACTCCCCGGCTACGGAGCTCATGTCGATCGTCCCGACCGCCGGGTTCGAGCCATCAAGAGCCACGGACGCCGTCGTGGACTGCCCCTCGAAGGGGTCGAAAAGGACGTCCACGGAATCGAAGCGGTGAAAGGTCGGGCCCGGCCGGTACGGGTAGCGCTCGACGTCAATCGCGATCTCCCGGCCGGCGAAGTCAAAGCCCGTCAGGAGGCGGTAGACGACCGAGCGGGGCGTGGGGCCGCCACCGCCCACGGCCAGGACCTCGAAGGCGTCGTCCGAGGTCTCGGCTACCTCGAAGTCCCCGAAGCCCTCCGTCATGCGGCCCACCCACTGCTCGCGGTCCGGCGACCACAGGTAGGTGTGGGTGACACGATCGGCCGTCAAGGGTAGCGAGACCTTGACCCAGCGCCGGATGGGGTCCCAGCCGACCGAGACCAGGCGCTCGTTGCGGTCCAGGATCGGCGTCTCGAGATCCTGCCGGATGTCCGCCGAGATGTAGCGGACCGAGCCGTTGCGGTAGGCGTAGACGCCCCGCTTCCAGTAGAAGACGATACCGCCGGGGATGGCGTGAAGGGACTTGTTCGTGGGGGTCCCGATGTTGCGGCCGCGCTCATCCGACAACGTGACCTCGGAGACGAAGAAGTCCGAGGGGATGCGGCCGTTGATCTTGTAGAGATGATTGCGCTTGAAGAAGAGGATGCCGTCCACGTCACGCGCGAGTACCACGCCCACGTCGCCATCCGAGCCGAAGACCTGGAGGAAGTTCCCCGTCAACTCGGAGTGGTACCAGGACTCAGCGCGGGCCAGGTCGGACCAGTAGAGGGTTGAGTTGGCCAGGCCGAAGACGTGCTCGAAGTGGTTGACTACCGACGTGATCTCGGCAGGCGGCTGCTCGCCGTTGACCTCCGGCAGGCGGCCGAGAAGCGAGTCCCGCTTGCCGTCGATGAAGGTCAGGCCGCCGGAGGCCGGGACCGTCTCCTGGCGCAGGTAGTTCTTGTCGAAGCCGTCAGCGTCCGAGCGGTAGATGCGGAAGGTCTTGTCGTTGTAGCGGGCGTCGTCCGGGAAGGTAATGCGGACCCGGTTGCCGTCCCCGCAGTCGATCCCGTCAGGGGGCCCGGCAGGGAAGGACAGCGATGTGGCGCCCTCGACATTGGTGGCAGGATCGAACTCGGCAATCCAATAGCGCACCACGCCGATCAGGCTATTGTTGTCAGGGTTGGTGAGGTCGGGCTCCAAGACCGTCGTGATCCCGGTTGCGTCCGGGATCTCCAGGCCGATGTCCCGGATCATCGTGGGGTCTGCGATCGGGATGGCCTGGGGAGCGTCGTTGCCGTTGAAGAACAGCAGCAGGTCCTCGAAGGTGGTGAAGGACGCCCGGTCTGTCGAGAGGCCGGACTTGATCTCGGTCAGGGCCCCGAAGTCCGCCGCGTCGAGGGAAACGTCGTACAGCTTGGTCTCGGTGGCGATGATGAGGATGCGCGTGCCGTCCTGGGACTGCGTGGCGGCCATGCGGATGACGTCCTCGTCCGCGATGGCGAAGGACTGGAAGCCGGGGACAGCCTCGACCGCACCCTCATGGGTGAGGGAGGTGACCGAGTTATCGAGGCGCCGGAAGGCGTCGGTGCGCTTGCCTATCTCGGAGCCGAGAGAGCTTACCAGAGATCCCGAGAATAGACGCTCTACCGACCGAAGGCGAGGCACATCTAGGCTCGTACCCGAATCGAAAGGGACGCCTTCTCAACCTGGCCCAGAGCGTCATTGGTCACCTGGAGGGAGTACATCTGGAGGGCCGCCGGAGGGTGGGCCGAGTGCAGCGTGTCGAGGTTGTTCTGCCAGGTGTCGATAAGAGTGGTGCGGCGCTCGAACAGCTCGCCGTCCACGCCGGTCCCCAGGGCCTCAGCGGCCGTGGCAGAGCCCAGGAGCGCCCCCGACGAGTCGTGGACATCCAGCTTGACCGCGAAGTTGGCGCTGCTTGCTCCACTGCCAGCAATGATCGTGGCGTCCTCGATGAACACCTGGGGGTCGTCGTAGATGGCCGAGATGCGGAAGGCGTGAAAGACCACGTCCTCGCCGTGGATCACGCTGTCCCAGACTGCCGTGAAGACCTGCCCGGACTCCTCCTCGGTAATGACTCTTCGCCACCCCGTATTGGTCCCGTCCTCGTTGACCCAGACCCTTCCTGAGTTCCCCAACGCGATCGACCCCGGCGCCCGCGAGGTGGTCGGCGGGTCCTGATTATCGACGTGATTGACCTCGGGAGTCCCGCCCGGCCCGAACTTGAGGCGCCCCAGGGCTTGAAGCTCAGCGATCTTCGTGCCGGAAATGAACGTGATCTGCGTGACGCCCTCGGCGCGGAGCACGAGGTTGACGCCGTTCTCCGTATCCAGGACCTCGCCAGCCGCCAGGCGGTGGATCTGGCCTCGGGTGTGATGGAAGGTCGTGTCCCCGACCTTCTCGACTAGGTAGGCGTCGGTGACCGCCGGGGACGGGTCATTCGCGAACTCCCGGATTCTCTTCTGCGCCACAGTCGAGTCCCCTATCCCGTCCTCGTAGCCGACGACGTAGTAGCCGGTCTGGACGCCGGCGCCGGGGCCCAGGGCCAGCAGGGAGAGAAGAAGTCCGGCAGCAAGTCCATGGCTCACGGATACCTCGAAGGCTCGGTGCGGCGTGCCCCACGACGGGAAGCCCCAAACCGGGTGAGCTGGCCGCGGGGCCCGATCCCGGTTTGGGGCTTCCCGTCGTGGGGCACGCCGCACCGAGCCTTCGAGGTATCCGTGAGCCATGGACTTGCTGCCGGACTTCTTCTCTCCCTGCTGGCCCTGGGC
>JAAUYA010176142.1_pt1 | contig 45538 bp, 56 predicted proteins | sample 7278161 | NCBI WGS metagenome assembly JAAUYA01 (sample SAMN14350120, study PRJNA611818) | marine sediment metagenome | isolation source: surface marine sediment (3m) | place: French Polynesia: Moorea | collected 2018-08
CGTCCGGCGGGATCGGCGAACCGTCTCGGAGGGTTGATCCGGTGAAATGCCAAGCCTTCATCATGATTCCTGCGCCTCCGGTCGCTTGTGCTCCTTCGAGTCGGTGGTCATTGGCCGAACTCCTCCCCGTCTGCCATGTCGCGTCCGAGCGATGCGAAGTGTTCGGACTCCTTCGAGAGCGTTTCGCAGAACAGTTGGATGGCGTCCTGGAAGTTGAAGAGGTCGCCGCGGCCTCCTGGGAGGTCGGACCAATCGGGGCGCCATCGCCCGGTGTGCACCTGGTAGCCGACCCAGTATCGACCGTCGCCGAGGATGCGCAGGACGAGTCGCCGCGTGCGCGTCATGGGCTGCTTGTTCCACGGGCCGGCGGCGTAGACGTCGCGCGTTTCGTCGTTCGTTGACGTGAGGATGGATCGGATCCGTTGCGGGTTAGGATGCATCGCTCTCCTCCGGTCGCTTGTGTTCCTTCGAGTCGGTGAGGAAGACCGCGGACATCGTTCGCTCGTTCATGGGGCCGCGCAGCGTGATGCGCACGCGGTGGGAGCCGTCGACGCTGAGCCGTGTTCCCTTGTAGTCGTTCCAAACGGCCTTGTACTGAGCCTTTGTCATCTTGATCTGGCCGAGGTGTTCCGGCTCGCCGGGGCGCCACTTGTTCTGCGTGTCGATCCCGTCGGGCGCTCGGTAGTTCAGAAGCGGCGGCTGCTTCGGCCGCGCCTTCGGCTTGAGCAGATCAAGTCCGCCCTGCGCTTCGAGCATCGCCCGTTCGTAGGCGATGCGGTGGTCGAGGTGCGCCACCCATCGGGCCTCGGCCTTCTCCCGGGCCGGCAGAGAGGAGACGGCCACGACGTGCGCCCCTCGGCCCTTGTTGCCGACCATGACGCAAGGAACGCGATCGACTGCGCCCCACGGCGTATCCATGAACTTGGGACCGTGCGGCGTGTACTCGGCGATGCGGCGCCGTCGCTCCGCTTCGAGTTTCTTGATGCGGCGGGCTCGGACGCCGGGCTTGTCCTTGTACGCGGCGTGGGCGATGGCGCCTTGCGCTCGCCGCGTCCAGTAGTCCGCCGTTCGCCAGTTGTCGATGGCCTTGCGCGTGCCGTTCTCGATGCGTCGTTGGTCGGCGCGTGCGCGCTTCTCGCTGTGGTGCCCGATCAGGATGGGCTGTCCGTTCCTTTGGTAGGCGATGTCGTGCGCCACCTTGTCGGCGGCGTCGCCGTCCGCCTGGCGGCTCTCGCTGTAGTCCTCGAAGCGGTCCGCGCGTTCCTCGGCGCGCTCTTGTAACGAGGTCTCCTCGTCGCCGACCTCGCCGCACCACTCGCGTAGCAAGTCTTCGGCGGCGGGCGACCACATGGCGTAGAACAGCTCTTGCCGTGGGGCCCACCGGAACCCGACCTCCTTCGCTCGCGCGTAGTCCTCGGCGTCGAGGCGGGCGAACGCTCGCAGGCGGAGCTTGTCATCGTCGGGGTCGTAGCTGGCGTCTCCGATCGTGCGGGCCGTGTCGTTGTCGTTGCTCGTGGTCATTTCTCGATCCTCCAGGCTTCTCGAATGGTCTTGATGATGCGGTTGTTAACGGCCTCCTTGAGGTCGTAGAGGCTCCACTTGTAGAGCGTTCGGAGGCTGCCCGCGGGCTTGAAGATCCATTGTCGATCTTCGGACCCATGCGGGCGGTAGCTCCACGCTACCCCGAGAAGCATCAACTCCTCGCTCTCGGCCCCCGCTCGCGTGTCGATCAGCGTGACGCGGTAGCCGCGCGTCTCTAGCTTGTACGGCTTGACGACTGCGGGACTCCATCGAACCTTCATCGCTTGTCCTCCTCTCGGTATTCGCACGGGATGCGGTCGTCGGGCTCTTCGAGCTTCGCCTTGCGTAGGTTCTCGACCGCGTCCCACTCGCGCGCACGCTCAAGCTCGGGGTCGTCGTCCTCGCCCCATCGCTTGTCGCAGGCTTGATCGATGTTGATTTGCTCCTCTTCGTACGCCCACCGAATTGCCTTGTTGATCGTGTCGGCGCCGTCGTCTTCGAGCGCGTACCAAATCTCGGCATCGTCGAAGCACTCATCGACCACCGAGCACGAGCCGCGGCCCGTGTGCTCGTCGGCGCGGATGGCCTGGATGCGCTCGTCGTTCTTGGCGAAGCGCTTGGCTACATTGTTGATCGCCACCACGACGGACCATCGCCAGTCCTCGGGCCGGTCCTCCCATTTGCGCCGCTCGCTCTTGATGAACTCCATCAAGCCGTGGATCTCTTCGCGTGTCATCGTTCGTTCCTTTCGTTGGCGGCGGTGGCTCGGAGGTCGGTCGCGATGTCGTCGGCGTGGTCGTGGTCGTACGGGTCTTTCGGCGGCGGCGGCTCGATCCGTACGCGCGTCCACTCGACGCCGGGCAACGACTTGCGCAGCCGACCGCGGAACCGCTCGACGCTCGTCTCGCTGCAGTCGCACGCTCGACGTGGATGCCCGTGGTAGCCGCATGGGCACGTCAGCGAGCCCATCACGAGCTGGAAGCCGTTGCCGGGCAGCCGGACGCGAAGCGACCGCTTCGCCTCGCCCCAGTAGTGGACGGTCGCGCCGTTCTCGGCGGCGGCGGCAACCTCGGCCAGCACGCGCATCGAAAACTCGGGCGCCTGGTCGAGGTAGAGAACCCCGCCGCACGCTCGCCCGATCTCGCCCGGTGTCAGCGTGTCGCGCTTGATGCTGCCGCGCATCCCCTCGGCGCTGACGGTGTAGTGAGGGGCTCGCATCGGCCCGCCCTTCCACAAGGCGATGTGCCTGGCGATGCTGACGTGCTGCGAGCCCGCCGGCCCGCACAACTCGATGTGCCGACCGTTGCTGACAGCCACGGCAATCGACACCGCCGCGGCCTCGGTCACTCCGGGAACCTCAACCAACGAGCCCCGGAGATCTTCCCAATAATGTCTCATCAGTAGCCTGCGGCCTCTGCCGTGTGGTCTCGTTGGTCGTGTCGAACCTCGGTCCACCTGGGGAATCGGACGCCGGGGATGCCCGCCTCGACGCCGATCGTCTGAGCGACGCGCGCCAGATCGACGCGGTGGCACGTGTATTCGCGGACGGAGCTGTGCTTGCCGTCGCAGTCCTGCCCGCACTCGCTGACCGTGAGCCGCACCGATTCGCCCTCGCGCTCGTAGTGGCGCTCGGTGTAGCTGCTCCCCTCGTCGTGCGGCCCGCCCTGGCGACGCGTGTACGTGTCGCCGTCCTCGCGCAGTTCGATCAGCTCGAACGTCTGCGCGAACCCTGCGCCGTCGCAATCGCTGGGTTGTAGCCCGGTCGTCTGCCAGAACTTCATCACTTGTCCTCCATGCCGCTCGGGTTGGGCTCGGTGTACCTCGTCGCCAGCGTGTAGCCGTCGGAGCGCTTCAGCCTCCAAACGGACTCGTGGACGTGCCCCCGCTTCGTGTGGAAGTCGAACAGTTGCCACGCGCCCGCCTGGTCGGTCAGCCCCTCGGCGATCGTCTCGACGCCCATCCCGCCCTCGTCGCGCGTGATGCGGAAGGTGTCTTGCCTGCGTCCCATCGTCTCGTCGTCTCCGCCCGGATTCGGCCGGGTTCCGTTGGCCGTGGTAGCGACGGCCGGCGCTGAGTGGTCCCACACTGCCCCAGGTCGCGCGCTATCGCTCGCCACGCTCTCGGCTCGTCGCTCGGTCGAACCGTTCGCACATCGCGTTGTAGTCGTCACGGTTGCCGCGCCCCAGGTAGAACACCCACACGATGCCGTTGCGCGTGCCGACGTAGACGCCGAAGACGTCGGCGCCGTGGTGCGGGCGCACCCAATCGCCGCGGGCCGCTCTGCGGCTGCCCTGCCGCGCCAGCGTGTCGAGCTGTCCCGATGTCCAGGTGTCAGCCATCAGAGTGCTCCTTCCGTCTCGTCGTCGAGGGTCGCCAGCGCCGCGTCGATCTTGTCTCGAACCTCGCAGGACTGCAGCCGAGGGATCGGGGCCGCGTCGCGCTCCAGGATCCACCGAATCTCGCGCACCGCCTCGCGCAAGGCGTCGCGCTCTTCCTCGCACTCGCCGAGCGCTTGCCGTGCGCCGTCGGCTTCGGCGCGGGCCTCGAAGAGCCGTTGCGACTCCGCCCGCAGCTCGTCGCGCAAGGTCTCGGCCTCGCCGGCCCTGCGCTCCCGCTCGTCGTCGCCCGCTTGGTGGTAGCGCTGCAGCGATTCGAGGTCGCGAGCCGCCCGCAGTAGCGCGTTCGCCTCGCCCTGGTGCCACGACACGCCGTGCTCGTCGTACTCGCCCTGCGCTGCCTCGCGTCGCAACCGATCGGCCGTCTGAGCCTGCCGCCGAAGCGCTCGCGTATGCTGCTCGATGTGCTCGCGCTTCATGCCTGCCCCCTTCCGTAGCACTCCAGGTGCCAGCGATCGCCCCCGAGGTCCGCCAGCCGTTCCGCGCGAGCCTCCATACACCCCTCGCAGTAGTGCTCCACGTGCCGAGCGCCCGACGTCGACACCACCCGAATTACACCCTCTTCGCGGCAGCGCTCACCGCTGCGCATCTCACCCTCGCATTGCACCATCGATCTACCCTCCAGCCCGGATTCGGCCCGGTCTCCGGCCGACGCCTCACGCGTCGACAACGTCTGCACCCTGCCGTCGGCCTCGCGGTCGATCGGTACCAACAGTGTCTCCCACTCGCGCCCGGCCGTCAACCCAAACGATCGGCCGCACACAAGGCGTCCGAAGTCGTTCTCTTGGCGTCTGTCGCGTCGATTGTCGTTCGATGCCGAGCACAGAAAATCGGCTGTCAAGCCTTGAATCCAGGGATTTTCGCCCGCCGCGCGCTCCGGCCGTCTCGCTTTGTCGTCGTTCGACAGGATCCGACATGCCTCGAGAGCGCCTCGGAGCGCCCCAGGAGCACGATGTACGGCAATCGCATGGTTGCCATTTAGATTAGGTTGGAATCGCGTCACGCGTCCTTCTCCGCGTCTCTGAGGCTCTGAGCGGTCTCTTCGAGCTGGGCCCGCAGGCGCCGTTCCGCCTCGGCCCGCCGGAGCTTCTCCTGCTCCAGGAGCCGATGCGCGTCGGTCAGCGCTTCGAGCGCCTCGCGGCGGTCCTGCTCCACGTTCGCGCGCTGGCGGACGCCTGGCACGCGGCGACGATGGCGGAGCATCCCGTCCGCCACGATTGCCGCCCCGAGGGCCCCGATTGCCGCCCCGACTGCCGCCGCTACCAGGATCCACAGCATCGCTCGTCTCCGTCTCGTCGCGCTTCGTTCGGCGAGGCTCCGGAGCGGCGCAGAGCGCGCCGCTCACCCTAAGCCGCCCGAGACGTTGTTTCTATATGGCGCTGCACGTCCCAGCGCGCTTCGAGCGCCCAAGCCCTTGCGCCATGGCCGCTTAGGGAATCCGGCCGAGCGGCTCATTTTCTGCTAAGGGCATGCCCGCAGCATGCTCGGGGCATGATCGGACGCCGACCGACCGGAGAACGAGGCGCTACGTTGCGCTCTGCGGGCTCCGCGCTGGTGCACGGCTACGCGCCCAGGTTCGCGCGTCGCTCTACGCGGCGCCTGGCACCTCCTGTGAGGTGGTAGGGGGGTAGGGGGGGGCTGGACCCGGACGGCCGTGGACGGCCGGGGGCCCCGCCCATCTGCACCACAAAATCATCCCGTTTCCATCTGGCCAAAATATGGCCAGTATTGAAGTTAGAAAAAGTGGTGGGTGATCGAGTTTGGAGCGGCTACGGTGATCGGTGCGATACATTTTTGCCGGCCGTTTTCACGGTCGCGGCGCGAGAACGGGCCGTCGATTACGGTGGAGAGCCCGTCGAGGGAGCCTCTGGGCGGCGGAGTCCCGATTGCGTCATTCAGGCCCGGGCCGAGAGCCGGGCCTTTTTTGGTTGATCGTCGAGCCTCGCGGGGCGAGAGTGGATTGTCCTTCTTTCGAGGCGGCAGCGAGAGGCGCCGGTAGCCCAATTGGTAGAGGCCGCTGGCAGGCGAGATGCGGGTTCGAGTCCCGCCCGGTGCTGATCGCTGTTTTCCGGGTCGGGGAGGTAACCAGCGGGAACTCGCGCCGAGCGCAACCACCTGGGCTCGGTCCTCCCCGGCACGGCCATTCAGGAGCAACGTGATGGAGCCTCTCGCCCCTGAAGACATCCCGGACCCGCCAAAGGGCGGGCGCCCACCGCTGATTGTCGAGTTAACCGACTTGCTGAACAGCTACAGCCGCGAAGGCGAAAGCGGCACGCCGGACTTCATCCTCGCGAACTTCCTCATGCGATCTCTCGAAGCGTTCGAAGCCGGCGTGAATCGTCGCGAAGCTTGGTACGGTCGCGGCCCCGGCGCGGACAACGCGGAAGGCACGATCACGGACGCGCCGGCATGAGCTACCATGGCAGCGGCCTGACCGACAAGCTGTACTGGAGGCGAGTCGGTGGCTGCTTTCACTGCCTGAGCAGAGCGAAGGTCCGCGGCATCTGGATGTACGTGTCGCTCTGCGGCAAGCGCGCGCTCCTTCGATCGGGCGGCCAGAAGTCCAACCGGCCTCCGATCGGCTGGCGCTGTTCATTCTGCGACTCTGAAGAGATCGTGCGACGCGGCTGGGAAGAGTCCGGGCCGGTCACGATGAAGAAGAAAAAATGAGACGACTCCGGTGATCGGACGTGTCCAGGCCGCGATCGAGAAAGCGAAAGCCCCCGTGCCCGAGTCAGGCTGAAGGGTGGCCGGAGTCATAGCCCTGGCCGAGTCGACCCGGCGACGTTCGAGGCGGGGCGCGCAGGTTCGAATCCTGTCGGGGGCTCACTTCTCTTCGTAGTTGAAGATCGCCCGATCGTCCTTGTCGCGGAAGTACACCGCCCACGAGACTTGGATCTCGGGCTCCAGGTTGCTGGAGATCACGGGGCGATCGTTCTGGACGACGACGTAGATCGCGAGGATGCTCCGCCTCACGTCTCGGCGTTCGCCGTCGCTCGGGCCGCCGCGGAGGGTGACGGCTTCGAGGTCGTCGGCGTTCACTGGCCCCACTCCATGAGCTTCGCGATCTCATCAAACATCGGGCCGTAGAGGACCCCCTCCATGTTCTCGCGGGTGATCTTGATGCTCGCGTTCATGCTCCGAAGCAGGAAGAAGGTGGGGGCTTCGATCTGGTCGCCGTAGCTCTCAAGAAGCTGGATGATGTTGAGGTCTCGTTCGCAGGGCCTCAGAGGTCGCGGCTTGGGCGGCGGGATCGGGAGCCTTCGAGGCAGTGCTTCTTGAGGATCCGGTCCGCGGGGGCGTAGCCGCGTCGGTTCACCGTGCGGTGGATCTCGGCGCCGCAGCAGTTGCGGCCGATCTGTTGGAGGATCCTGGATTCGATCTCGACGGGCCGCAGTCGTAGCAATAGGCTGCGGGTGATCTCGGTGAATTCGCTGGGGCGGCTGAGCGCCGGGGGTGGGTTCGCGCAGGAGACCGTCGCGTTGCAGTTCGCGCAGTACATGTAGATCCGATCGTCCGCGACTGGCGTCAGCAGCGTCGGCACGAAGTTGGTGCAGATGCAGCGGTCACTCATCGCTCGACCTCCAGCGCCCCACGCCACACGAGCCGCAGGAGCGCCTTGCAGGTCTGAGCCGGGCAGACGGGGCTTTCGACGATGAGATCTCCGGCCCGTAGGACGCCTTGCGTCGCGGCGAGGTAGAGTTCGCGCATGACGGTCGCGCGCTTCGGGATGTCTTCGATCGGCCCGGAAACGACGAAGGTGGTGTCGCACGTCCAGCCGTTCGGGAGCCGGGTGGTGGATTCGATGGTGGTCATTCGATGACTCCGACTTCTCGGACCCCTTCGTACCCGACGATCTCCTTGCAGTCCCAGCAGATCACGGCAAACGACGGGAACGGCTTTCTGCCGTGTCGCCACCACCAGCGAATCCGAGTGAGCGGGTTGAGTCGAGACCTGGCGACCTGCCCGCGAAGAAACGGGCGAAACGGCTTCGCGCCGCACTTCGAGCAGGACTTGAACGGGGCGGGGGCCTTCTTCAGGAAGACGTATTCACGTGGCATCAGGGCCTCGCCTTCTTGTACTTCTCGACCTCTTCGAGGGCTTGCTCCATCGTGGCGTTGGTGTCGGCACAGTTGTCGCCCGCGGCGATTGTGCGATTGTCGTAGCGCAACGACCAGAACCAGAGGCCGTTCTCGTTCCTCTTCACGGTGAGCTTCGCACCGTCGGCGAGTTCGAATTCTTGCTTGTCCACGTCGTCCCTCCTTGGTAGGTTGTCGCGATCCTTTGTTGGCTGGACCGGCTTCGGCCGGGAGGCGAGCGTCTTGCCGGCCTTACCTGGATCGGGTGGCTTGCCGTCCAAGTTGGCCGCCCGGCCAGGGTGGATATCCCCGAGTCAACCACGACACAGGCCGGCATTCCTCCCGCGGAGCGTCGGCCTTTTTTCATGGGATTCGGTTTCGTTCTTCGGTGAATCCCCGACAGTTCTCAGCGAAGCCTTCGTGCTTATTCGCCACCGCTTTCAAGAAGTCGCCGGGCTTCGCGTTCTCGACTTGCTCACGCGAAATCCAGAAGACCTTGAAGTAGGCGTAGTCCCACGGCTCCTCGTGTTCGTGCAGAACGAGCTGCGCAGAGACGGATCGCAGTGGGTCGACGGGCCTCGGAAGCGCTGGCAGCGTGTACGCTCCCGCGACGACTCCAAGCGCACGGCGAAGGAAGGCACGGCGTCTCACGTTTCCACGTCCTCTCCAACGATCAGCGGTGCGACGTGCTCGTACGGCAGCTCGATGTGGAATCGAACGCCCTCGACGACGATCAACGTGATATTCGGAGTCGTCGGTTCGTAGGACACTGACGAGACCTTGTTCGCGTCGAGGATCAGCAGCTTGCCCGTGTCACGACTCGTGAACTGAATCCAGCGCTGCTCATCCATGGAACTCTCCTTTGAGCGTGCTGTTGACGAAAAAGGCCAGCGAATCCTTGGCGATCTCAGACTCTCTCTTGAATGCCGCGCGGACAGCGTTACGCGGTGACGGGAAGGCGTAGTCTCCAGAGAGAAAGACGAAACGGTGGTAGATCCCGTAGGCCCAGTCGCAGCTTACATGACGCCGAACCACCAGAGCGCAGCGACCGCTCGGGAACTCGATTCGGAAGCCATGCTTCATTCGTCAGGCTCGTAGTCTTCGGGGTGGTCGATCCGATCGAGGTCGTTGCTCCCTGTTCTCTACTTCCTCCCGCCCTTACGCTTCGGGCCTTTCTTCTTCCCACCGCTCTTGCGGGATCCCTTCCTCTTGCCGCCGCAACCTTTCCCGGGCATCTCGAACCTCCTTCGGCGTGGACTCTCCGTTGTCGTGTCGGATCGTGGGATCCCACAGCGGGATCTCCTCCATCTCCGGCACGGGCTCGAACTCGAACGACTCGACGTGCAGCTCCCAGCCGTCGAAGTAGTCGTAGGATCTCCTTGCGTGGACGCAGCGAGCGTCTTCCGGCATGTCGACGTACTCGCCGAGAACTTGGCCGATCCCAGACGCGAAGGCGCGGAGGATCTGCCGGCTGTTGATTCGCACGCGGCGGACCCGCGCGCTGCGATGCGATCGGTAGATTTCACCAGCCCCGTCCATCGGCCTCTCGTCTCCGCCCCAGCGTGTCGGAACGCACGGGCGCTTCGGATCACCGCGCCAATTCCCGCACTCGTAGTTCGAGCAGTCGATCTTGTTGAACCCGATGAACGCGCGATTGCCGCATTTCGGACAGGTGTGCGGAAAATCACACGCCTTCGCTTCGTCGCCCTTCATTCGTCGTCACTCCTTCGAACCGGCGCTTCCTGGAACGCCTTCCAGCAGATCAGAACGACGAACGCGATGACCGCGATCTTGGCGAGCACCACGAGGACCGTCATGTCGTAACTCCTTTCGTGAAAACCCCCGACCAGCTGAAGAGCAGGGCTGGAGGGCAATCCCAGGCGGGCGCTGGCCGGGGGTTGCGTCAACAACTCACGATCGTTTGGGGGACCGTGGTGAGTCATGTCTCGCCTCACACTGTAGGCTCCAACGCGATTCTCTTCAATTCATCAACGATTGACAGAAAGTGTCATCGGCGCGAGACTGGGCCTGAGTACGACCGATTTTTGCTACCAGTGAGGAGAGCAGCCATGCCCAAGGCGACCGTCGTCGATCGATTCGTGGCCACCGTACAGAAGCACACGGGGTCTCGTTTCCAGGTGAACGAGCAGAAGACCACGCCGAAGGTCTTGGTCGCGAATTGCGACAACCGTCTCTATCAGTGCTCCATCGGCGAGATGGAGGTGATGTACAGCCGCGGGAACCTCGAACTCTTCGCCGTGCAGCAGGCCGCGGCGCTTCTGCTCGTCGAGCCCGAAGATCTCGACCCGCGTCTCGCGAACGAGGTCATGCTGGAGGAGATGAGGAAAGCGGAGCTGCTCGAACAGGCCGGGCAGGACGCAACCCCAGAGGCGGCCATGGCCCGTGAGGCCAAGGCGATCGACGAAGCGTACCGCGACAGGATGGATCACGGCGCGATCGAGCTGGCGCCAGAAGAGTCGGTAGAGGCGACTCGCGCGACGATCGACGACGTGCCAGCACCGAAGAAGACCAAGCGAGGCCGACCCAAGAAGACGGAGTAGGAGGCATGGAACTCGAAACGGCGAACATCATGGCGAAGCTCATGCGGATGGGCTGCGCCTTCGAGCTGGCCCCGGGTGGCGTGCGTGTGCGACCGGAGCACCCGAACGCCAACATCGAGATCGAGGTCAGGGACTTCGCGATCGTCCAGCAGTTCAGCGAGGACATTCAGCAGGCCCTGCTTCGGTCGCGTCAGTTCGGCACGACGTTCTACCCGATCGAGTTCCAGGGCGGCCCGCACGACGGCGCGCTGGCGGTTCTTGAGCTGTCTGGCGACCCCATGGATCGAGACGGCGACGCTCTGAGCGAGGATGTGCCGAACGGCGCGTCTTACATCCTGGACATCGAAAGCAAGGCGGCGCTTTGGGCGCCCCAGAGGAGCAACACATGCGACAGCAGCGACAGTTCGCTCTGGATCCCGTAGACACCCGAGAGGCGATCTGCGACTGGATCAGGCGCAAGGAGAGCGTCGAAGTTCCCGAGAGCGCGGAGTTCACCCAACAGCCGATCGGTGGCGGCGCGGATGGCAACCTCCTGCTCGTGACTTGGGAGGTCGAAGAGGAGGCCCCGAAGGTTCCTGGCCCGATGAGGGCGGTCGAATGAGACGGTGCGCGAGCTGCGTCCATGGACTCAAGATCGAAGGTTCGGCCGGGCTCGTCTGTGGCCTTCTCCAGCAGCTTGTCGATCCGAACGCCGGCTGCGACGACTGGAAGTCGAAGCTAACGGCAGAATCGCAACGAGCCGGAGTGCCGGTTGACAGGGCCGCGTCGACGGCCGATCGCGTGCTTGAAGAGGTGCGAGGCAAGCTCGAAGGCGTACGCATGGACCCACGGTCGATCGCCTTGAAACAGTGCGCGACGTGCGCCCACTGGGCCTGCCAGTCGCGCGACGAGGGCCAGTACGGCGAGTGCCGCAGAAACCCGCCGACCGTCATGTTCGCCGAAGGCCGATTCCATAGTGCGCGACCGACGACTCCCGGCGACATCGTCTGCGGAGAGTGGGCCAGGCTTGGCGAGGAGGCTACGTGAGCAAGAGCATCCGCCCGGAATCCGTGAGGGTCGGCGAAAAGTACGCGGGCCACGTCGGCAAGCTGCTCGAAAGCCTCGACGCAGAGCATCAGCCGAACGAGCACACCGTCGCGCTCGTGAAGGAGGTCTTGAAGCACCTTCGCGACTCGGAGCAGTACGAAGACCGCCTCTCTCGCGGCGAGCCTTCAAGCAAAGGAGGGCTTCTCTCGTGACGCTGCGAAACCAGCCGGTCCTCGGCAAGACAATTCCGCTTCCAACGACAAGAGCAGTTGTCCCGGAAGATCTCGACGTCAGCTCGATCCGAAAGCGCTACGTGCCGACCTTCCGGCACAAGCGAGACGACGAGGTGCGTGGGATCATCGCGGAAATCGTCATGCTGAGGGTTGCTGGTCGCAGCTACAAGGACATCGCGAAGCACATGGAGCTTGGCGTCGAGGGGCATCGGCTGGTCGGCTCGCTCTTCCGTGAGCCGGTCGTCATCGGGCTCGTCACCGCGACGAAGGTCGGCGCGCTGGAGACGTTCAAGGCGTCGCTCGGCGAGCACGCGATGAGCTGTCTGACCGCGCTGAAGGAGATCGCGACCGACCCGACGCAGAAGGCCGGCGCGCGAATCAGCGCGGCGGAGCGTGTCTTGAAGACCATCTCGGACTTCAACACGTCGAAGACGGCGTTGGAGCAGCAGGTTCACAGCGGTAGCGGCGGCGTAGCCGTTACGCTCAACATCGGAAGTGAAGCGTCGGAGGCTGGCGTAAAAGTACAGGAGGTCGACGAAGAGAAAACCCTCGATTTGATCGAGACGTCACTCGGAAAGTTTGGAGCAGCGGAATGAGCGACGACGAAGAGATCGATTTCGGCGACTACGACGACCTCACGGTGGCTGGGCGCCGCAAGAAGATGCCCCCCATGCCAACCTACTCTGACGGCGGATTCCAGGATCACTTGCAGGAGGTCATCAACTGCAAGGGCTGCGGCGAGTTCGTCGCAGAGGACATCGCCAAGGCGGATCGATGCCCGGGTTGCTACGAAGAGCTGGTCAAGCAGCGCATCTTGGAGCAGGAGAGAGAGAAGCAGCGTAAGATCGACGAAGCGCGTGCTCTCGCGGACGAGATGGCTGGAGACGGGTGACATGAGCGAAGAGTACGTCGTCTCGACAGCCCAGCAGCTCGACGAGTCGATGCGTGACCCTCGGGTCCGATCGGCGGCCCGGCGCCTCCTCTGGGAGCGTGGCCGCCTGCGGCATCTTCTTCGTCCAGACGCTCAGACTCGGCTGTGGGACTTCGTACAGGGCCTCACCGGCTCAACCTCGCCCGTCGTCGCGAACTGCCACCGTCGTCTCGGCAAGAGCTTCGACGGTATCGCGATCGCTGTCGGCCGCTGCCTTGCGAACCCAGGACACATCGCGAAGGTCGCCGCGCCGTCGAGAGAGCAGTGTTCCGACATTGTGATCCCGAACCTCTCGACGATCCTCCAGTCGTGCCCGCCAGAGCTGCGGCCGGAGCAGAAGGGGCACAAGTTCACGTTTCGCAACCCCATGTGGGACGACCCGCACGCGATCTCGACGCTCGATATTCAGGGCGCGAACTACAAGAAAGGCAACGCGCTGCGTGGCATGGCGTGCGATACCTGGGTGCTCGATGAGATTCGCGACTTCGAGCATCTGGAGTATTTGATGACGGACGTCATCGTTTATCAGATGGCGTACCGGCGCGACCCGCTTGTTCTCATGCTCTCGACGCCGCCGCCTTCCATGGACCACCCGATGGTGTCGGTCTACATGAAGAAGGCGCGACGCGAGAATCGTTACATCTGCTTACCGGCGAGCGAGAACAAGGACTGGACCGAGAAGGAGGACCGGCTGGTCCTCGAAATGTGTGGCACCAAGGAGTCTGTCTCCTACCAGCGTGAGGCCGAATGCGCGCTGATCTCGGACGAAGAGGCGTTGATCGTCCCCGAGTGGCAGACGGTCGGGAAGGATTGCACGGTGGAGTGGAAACGCCCGCCGTGCTTCCTCCCTGACGAAGGAATGGACTTCGGATGGGCAGACTACACCGCGGCGATCTTCGGGTACGTGGACTTCCGCAAGCAGTTCTTGATCATCGAGGACGAAGAGCTGGCGCACTACGCGACGACCGGCGACATCGTCAAGAAGGTCAAGAAGAAGGAGGCGAAGCTCTGGGGCGCAGGCGGAAAGGTGTTCAAGCTCCGGCGCTGGGCGGACGCTCCTCGGCACCAGATCGAGGACATGTCCCGAGACTACCGGTTTTCGGTAGATCGACCGGACAAGCAGAAGATGAAGGTCGTCGAGGGCGAGCGGCATGATCGATCTTCGACAATCGCTCTCCTGCGAACGAACATCGCGCTGGGCAAGGTCAAGATCCACCCGCGCTGCAAGGAGCTTCTCTACCAGCTGGAGAACGGCATCTGGAACGACAAGCGGACGGACTTCGTGCGATCTGAACGCCTCGGCCACTGTGACGCGGTCATGGCTTTGGCGTACCTGAATCGGATGGCGCGTTGGCGGAAGAACCCGTACCCGACTCACTCGTTCAGTACGAGGGACCGGCACGTACACGTAAGGCCGGAAGGAAGGGGTGGCGGGAACGCCATCACGGACGCGATATGCGGCTGATCGCGCAGGACGCCATCTGGCTTGGAGTCTTCTTCTTGATCGCCGCCACGGCGTCGATCCTGAGCCGCAGGGTGCAAAGTGGGAAGTCACCAGGGGTCCACGAAGTGGACCAGGAAAATGGAAGCGCTGCTCGAAGAAAGACCCGAGATCAAGACTGACACCTACTGGGCCGCTGAAACGGACCCCGACGTTCTCGTGGAGAACTGCTTCGAGGTGATGTCGCGGTTCTACAACCACATGCACACGTCCAACTACTGGCGTTGGGCGATGCGCTCGTGGCGGTACTATCACGGCTTCTACTTCGACGACACCGACACCGGGCAGGCCGTGAAGCGGCTCGGGCCGGACGGTAACCATGTCGGCTACGCGGTCAACCATGTACGGAACCTCGTCGCGCACCTTCACACGCTGGTCACGCGCAAGAAGGTCGTTTTCAAGACGAGGGCCCTTACGAGCGACCTCGCAGCGCTCGCACAGGCAGAGCTGGGCGACTCGATCGTCGACCATGAGCATCGCGAGAAGGGCCTCGCGCGACGGCTGAAGCGTGCAGCCGAGCACGCCCTTGTGCTGCTCGAAGGCTTCATGTTCGGCCTTTGGGATCCAAACGACGGCCCGCCGATCGCGGAGTTCGAGGGATCCACGCTCCGTGCCGGCGATCTCAGGTGGTTCAACCCGTCGACCTTCGACGTGATCCGCGATCCGACACTGGAGAACTGGGAAGAAAACCAGTGGGCGATCGTCCGGACCTACGAGAACAAGTGGTCGCTTGCCGCACGCGCGCAGGATCCAGAGACACGGTCCCTGCTCGTCGGCATGACGCGCGAGATGTCGCTCTCAGAGATCGGCGACCACGCTCGCGACTACGGGCTCGACATCAACAGTCGCGAGGGGGATTTCGACGACCGCATCCCCGTCTACCACTTCATGCACGAGGACTGTGACGCAGTCCCGGGCGGTCGCTACTTCAAGTTCGCGAGCCCGCAGATTCACTTCGGAGACCCAGTCGAGCTGCCGTACGAGGAGATCCCTCTGTACCGCAACACGGCTGGCGAAGTGCTGATGACGGCGTTCGGGTACTCTCCAGCGCTCGATTTGCAGGGTCCGCAAGAGATCCTGAACATGGAGAACTCGACGATCGCGACGAACCACGCCTCGTTCGGCGTGCAGCATATCTGGTGCGACGAGGACTCCGACTACGACGAGTCGAAGCTCTCCAGCGGCGTGATCCTCATCAAGGGCAAGCAGCCGGCGAAGGGTATTAGCCTTTGCGCGACGCCAGCCGAGCATTTCAAGAACATCGAGCTTGTCGAACGCAACATGGAGACGCTGTCCGGGATCAACTCGGTTCACCGAGGGAATCCGGAGGCCAACCTGCGGTCCGGCGAGGCGCTCAAGGTCATGGACGCGCGATCGATTGAATTCGCGTCCCCGTACATCGAGAGCTACGAGAACCTCGTCGCGAAGACCGGAACGCACGGCCTGCGCTGCTACCGGGACTTCATGCACGCCATGGACGAACGGTGGATCTCCATCACGGGCGAGACGTCTGCCGTCAAGCGTCGCTCTTTCCAGGCGAAGGATCTCAACAAGATCGATCGCGTCATCGTCGAGCAGGGCAACCCGGTTCTTCAGACGTTGTCCGGCAAGATCGCGATTGCCGACACGCTCCTTGGGAAAAACCTCCTGCGTACGGCCGAAGAGTACCTGACCCTGATTATGACGGGCCAGCTGAAGCCGATGACGAAGGCCGACCAGAGCCAGCTCGATCTCGTCCACGCCGAGAACGACGTGCTGCGTGAAGGCTCGCCGGCAATCGCCTCGGCGATCGACAACCACGTGCTCCACATCATGGAGCACCAGGCCGAGCTGAACACGCCCGAGGCGCGGATGAACGAGCAGCTCTCGTCTCACATCCTAGCGCACGTCATGGAGCACCTGTACCTCCTGACGTTCCAGGGCGTGCAGATGCTACAGATCGCGCTGGGCTACAAGGTTCCGTTCCCCGCGTCGCAGCCGGGAATGCCGGACCAGCAAGGCCAGGTGGCAGGAGCCCCGGCCGCGGACAACGCGGGCGCGATGGGCGGCCCTCAGAACCCGATCCCCCAGATGCCGCTCGGTGGACCCGCGGGCAACGCGCCCGGGACTTCGGAGCCGGCGTCGGACGTTCCGAACAGTTTCATGCAGAACAACTTGCCACAAGAGATGAGCTTCGTGGCGTAGAAGAGGAGTGGAGCACATGGCTGACGAGTACGTGGAAAAGATCACGTTTGACGACCCGGTCGAAGAGGCCCCTGCGTCCGCGCCGGAAGAGGCGCCCGTCGAGGACTTCAAGATCGAGGAGCGTGACCAGCACGGCGAGCTTCCGGCCGAAGAGCCGGCCCTCGACCCCGAGCCCGAAAACCCAGAAGGAGAAGCCGATGAGGGAGTCGAAACACCTGATGAAACTGAAGGAGGAGATGGAGGAGGCGATCAAGAAAACGACGGGGGCGAAGGCGCAGACGTTGGAGAGGGCGGCGAGAGCGAGGGCGGTGAGGTCGATCCGGAAGGCGCAGAAGGCGGAGAAGAGGGTGAGGGGGGCAAAGAGGAAGGGGGGAAAGAAGAAGAGCCGCCGGCGGAGCGTCGGGTTGTAAAGGTCAAAGGCGAGGAGGATCGGTTCTGGGACGAGATCCCGGAAGACGAGAAGGTCGAGGAGTACCAGAAGGGCCGGCATTCGCATCGGCGCTGGACCGAAGCGAAGCAAATGTACGACGCCGCGACCGAGGTCATGGGCGGCATGAAGCCGGACAAGGCCCTCGACTCGCTGAGCCAGTGGTTCACTCGCTGGACCAACGGCTCGCCGTCCCAGGCTCGGGATCTCCTGCGAGACAAGGTCGTCGAGTGGCTCGAAGGCGTCGTCGCCGAGGAGGAGCTTCCGGAAGGGGAGCGCGTCCGGCTTCAGATGCAGAGAGATCTGGACGCCGCGAACGAGCGCGCGGAACGGGCTGAGGCCGATCGGAAGGCCAGGCAGAAGGCCGATGCCGAGGCCCAGCGGCTCGAACGGGCGAACGAAGCCTACTACGCGGCTCTCAGGGCGAAAAACATCCCCGAGGATGACCCGTACGCCGTGGAGGTCAACCGGACGTTGACGGCGCTCTTCAAGGAAGGCTACGAGATCACCGAGGAGGTCGCCAACGACGCCGCGGCCCGCTGGGCGGCTCATAGAAAAAGAGTTGTCGAGCAATCCCTCGGGAGCCTATCATACGACGAAATTGAGGCGGCACGACCAGATGTCGCCGAGGAGGCAAGTAAGCGGGCAACCGCTAACCTCCGAGCGCGGTCTACCAAGAGGGGACCGAAGGCACCCCCGCCCGACGGCACGCCTACTCGGACCCGACGGAGTCGCAGCGCTGCAAGCACCAAGCAGCCCGATCACGTCGACCGCTTCGAGGACATTCTCCCCAAGTGAGCCCGACGTGATCGCCACAAGGCGACTTCACGATGGCTCAACAGTACAACCAGTTCACCGGCACCGGTGACGCAGACAACACCCTCGACGGGTACTTCAAGGTTCGCTACGGCAAGCTGAAAGTCCTCTTGCCGCAGATGTTCAAGTGCCAGCGCGCGATCCCGTTCAGGTCGAGCAAGCTGGTCGGCGACAACTACCAGGAGCCGGTCCTGCTCACGCAGGAGCACGGCTTCGCCTACGCGAAGGCCGACGAGGACGCCTTCGAGCTGGCGGAAGCCGTGGCGGCCGAGACGAAGCGCGCGCTGGTCGAAGCGTACCAGTACATGCTGCGCACCAGGATCGGCGTCAAGGCCGTCGCCCGCTCGAAGACCTCGAAGCAGGCGTTCGGCGACGTCTACGACAGGGTGGTGAAAAACATGTGGCTCTCGGCTCGGAAGCGTACCGAGATCGAGATTCTCCACGGTCAGAACGGTCTCGGCGTCGGCGAGGTCGGCGCGGTGACGACCGGCGCAAGCGGTACCGTCACGATCACGCTCGCGACGTGGGCCGCTGGTATCTGGGCGGGCATGGAAAACGCGAGGATCCAGTTCTTCCTCACGAACGCCCACCACGAGACCGGCGCCCTCAACCACAGCACGATCACGGGCATCAACCTCGACACCCGCGTCATCACCTGTGACAACGTCCCGACCAACGCCGCGGTCGGCGACCAGGTGTGGCTCGGCACGAAGCTCTCCAGCGGCACGTTCGTCGGGCAGCACGGAACGGGCGGGTCGAACTCGGCGCTCGGGATCCACGGGATCACCACGTCGACCGGCACCCTGTTCACGATCAACGCAGGCACGTACAGCCTGTGGAAGCCTTCCACCTACGCGGTCGGATCCGCGCAGCTGACGTTCGCCAAGGTTAACAAGGCGGTCGTCAAGCTCATCACGAAGGGCCTCGACGAGACCCTGACGCTGCTCGTGAACCCGAATACGTGGGCTGACCTGCTCGCGGACGAGGTCGCGACGCGCGCGTACGACCAGGGCGCGTTCGGTGGCGGGAAGAGGATCGACGTCGGTGCCGACGGGATCATGTTCCACACGCAGAGTGGGACCGTGAAGATCCAGGCGTCGACGTACGTGATGGAGGGGTACGCGTACCTCTTCTCCCCGGCACTCTTCGAGCGAATCGGGTCCACGGACATCACGTTCGAACTCCTCGGAAGGCCAGATCATTTCTTCCACGATGTCGCGGACAACGCAGGTTTCGAGCTGCGTCTCTACAGCGACCAGGCGGTCTTCACCGACCAGCCGGGTAAGTCGCTGGCGTTCACCGGCATCGTGAACGGCACGTAGGCGACTCCTTGGTGACTCGCTCGGGCGAGGGCGGTCCTCGCCCGAGCGTGACTTTCTTCCAGAGCAACGACTGGAGTGAAGACCATCGTGAAGACAGCAGCGACGCTACTCGCGATCCTTTTTCTGAGCTGCCCGATTCTGGCGCAGCAGTACAAGGTTACGTTCGGCGACGGCACCGAGGTCGTCGGGGTCGGGCCGGTCAAGGTGGAAGTGGTGCCGGACGACCCGCCGCCACCCCCGCCGCCCGCAGACGCCGATGGCGATGGAGTCCCGGACACGGACGACAACTGCCCGAACGACGCGAACCCGAACCAAGCCGACGCTGACGGAGACGGCATCGGGGACGTTTGCGATGAGCCCGATCCGCCTCCGCCGGCTGAGCCGCGGGCGTTGACGTTTGACGATCTCGTCTACAAGGGTTCTTTCGGGCTCGATTCGAGCGAGCTGACGATCGGCCAGCGGAAGACGAAGTACACCGGCTACGGGCTGAGTGTCTCGCCAGACGGTCTCAAGTTCTGGAGCATGGGCCATAACTGGGACCAGATCCTCTCCCAGCGAGACACTCCGCCGCTTCCCTGGATGCAGGTTGACGGCACGCAGCGGTACTCGTCCATGTCGCCGCTGGCCAAGCTCGTGTCTTCGCCCGCGGCGAACCGTGAATGGTTCGCGATTGAGCCGTGGCGTGATCCAGTCGGAGGCGGCCGTACGGACGGGAGCCCCCAGCCGGCGAGCATGTCTGGAATGCTGCAGCTTGCTGACGGGACGATTCTCATCAACTTGATGGAGGGCTATGCCCTCGGCAGCCCGACGCGAGCGAACGACCCTTGCTTCGCCAGGATCGGCGGCGGGGTCACAGCGTGCGACCTGACAGGATTTTTCGACGAGCCTTCCGACGAGACCGACGAAGAGCGACTGATTCGCTCGACGATCGCGACGCCGCTGAAGTGCGCCGGGTACCTGATGGAGATCCCGGACTGGTTTGGCGACGCCTACCTCGGAGGCCGTGACATTGCGACAGGTTGGTCACGAGCGAACGGGATGCACGCGATGAGCCACGGCCCCTCACTCTACGCCTTGCACGAGGCGGAGATGGGCCAGGCTGGGACGACCACCACGACGCGCCCGTTCCCTTTGATGTACTACCCGCCGGACTACTCTGACGACACAGCGTTCCACCTTCAGAGCCCGTGGCGGCTCAAACCGGCGGTCCGGCCGGACATGATCGGCTTCTTGCCGCCGAGTGAGTTCGGTGGCGGCGTCTGGATCGACGACGGCGTGATGAGCGGCGTCATTGTAGGCGGCGCGTGGGCGGTCCACGCGAACGACCCAGCGAAGCAGCAGGGCTACATCTACGACGAGGGCGCCGTTCCGCATTACAAGGGGCCGGCGAACACCGGTGGATTCCTGCCGACGCTGATGATCTTTTCCCCAGAAGACATCGCGCGCGTCGCTCAGGGCGAGATCAAGCCGTGGGAGATCCAGCCGTCCGACGTGCTGTACGGCAACGAGGAGTGTCACTTCCATCCAGGCGTGTTCCGTGAGGGCACGACGCGGTGGCTTGGCGTCCCGATCGCTGGTCACTACCCGACGGTGGTCTGCGGGATGAGCTACGCCGCGCAGTCGCGGCAGTTGTTCATCGTTCAGACGTCTGAGGGCTCCGAGCCGATGGTCCACGTGTGGGGGCTGAAATGAGCATCACAAAGCGCATCTCGAAGGCGAAGTGCCGAGAGTTTGGGAAGAGGCCCTTCCTTCGGGCTCTGAAGCAGGCGCACGAGAAGCACGTAGATCGCGAGGTGCGCGGCCGCGCGTACGACCTATGGGTAATGCTTGAACATCCGGACGCTTTCCACTTGGAGACGGACTGGGAAGACTTCGAGCCCATGTGCAAGACGCTCATAGGAGCCAAGCTCATGAGCAAGAAACAGCGACAACAACTGAGAGATCTGGGCGATGGCCTCAACTAAAGCAACTACCGCGGTCCATAGCGGCGCCACCCTGACGGCTGGTGCTGGGGACACGACGTCCAGCACGACCACAATCGATGATGGCTACGGAGGGGTGATCCTCTGCAAACTGACGAACGGTGCCACCGGTCCAACCGTCGCTGCTCAGATCGAGATCCAGGTCAGCGGTGACAATAGCGAGTGGTACGTCCTGACCACGCTATACGGCACGACAACCAACAGCGACGTGAAATCGTGGTGCGTCGAGATCCCGATGGGTGTCGAGTACATCCGCACTGTGAGTGGCTCGAACACCGGCCAGGACGTCACGATCGATGTGGATGTCACCGAGGTGACGGCGGTGTAAGCGGTGTCTGGCCTGTGGACTCCACCCAACGGCTCTCCGAGGATCAACTACGCCTCGGGTCTGTCTGAAGACATCGAGCTGGTCGTTGTCCCTCGCTGGTCTACTCCAGCCAGCCTGGTCAACCTCGTCAACGGGCAGGTCGGCACCGTTGATGATGGAGCCCCGGCTGAGGGCGACGGCGGAAAGTACGGCGAGTCGATCCGCTTCAACAGCGACGGCGTGTCGTTCGACTACGTCTCGTCTGAGGTTGACCACACAACACCGTACACCGTTTCGGTCCTCATCAAGCTCGCGACCTACGACGACGCGTTCAGGGGTATCGTCGCCCTGAACACGGCGAGCGGTTCTCATGGCCGACTGGTCAGCTACTTCCGTAACGGTTCGTCCTACGGCTGCGTGTTCGCCTCGAAGAACTCAGGCAGTGTCTACGAGGCCCGTGCGCTTCCGACCGATTTCACTGCCGGCACTTGGTACCACGTCGTCTTTACGCGAGGCACGTCGTCCGCCGCCGCCCCGAAGGTCTACAAAGACGGGTACGACGTCACTACGACGGAGAACTTCTCCTACGGACACGGCAGCAAAGATGAAATAGTCATCGGCCAGCCGTGGTCGACGTTCGGCAACTTCTTCATGGACGCCCACCTCGCGCAAGTGAGCGTGTGGCACCGTGAGTTCACGGCCGATGAGGTACTGAGCCTCTACTCCGACCCGTGGGGCCACCTGCGGTTCCGGACCATCGTGTCGATCTTTGGCGCGGGTGGAGGCGGCGGCACGCCGGTCGCCGGGACTCAAGTCGTCGGGCAAGAAGCGCTGGCTGCCGTCGCGGGTACGCAGGCGGTCGGCCACGAAGCCGAGGGGGCCGTCGCCGGCACGCAGGGCGTGGGCCACGAGGCTCTTCTCGGGGTCGCCAGCACGCAAGGGGTCGGGCACGAATCAATCGCCGCGGCCAGCAGCACGCAGGTCGTCGGGCACGAAGCGGTCAATAAGACCGTCAGTACGCAGACCATCGGGCACGAAGCCCAAGGGCTGGAGCCCGTCGCGGGCACCCAAGTCGTTGACCACGAAGCTCGCGCGGATGCCGTCGGGACTCAGGTCGTCGGCCACGAATCGGTCGAGCCTGTGGCTTCGACGCAGGTCGTCGGACATGAGGCCCTTCTCGGCGTCTCGAATACGGAAGAGGTTGGGCACGAGACTCTCCTCGCAGTAGCAGGCACGCAGGTCGTCGGGCACGAGGCCGAAGGTGTTCCGGTGACGCCGGTCGCCGGAACGCAGGTCATCCCGCACGAGGCCATCGCGAACGTTGCAGGTACGCAGGTCGTCGGGCACGAGGCGGATGGCGTCACTTTCAGAGCGTTCTACTCTCAGATGAACATCCTTCTCGACGCGAGTTGACCAACTGAATAGGAGGCACGGAAATGCCGATCACGTCTGCCGAACTGGTCTTCTACCAGTCGGCCAACATGCCCGAAAACGACACGAGCACCTCTGGGGGGGCCATCGCCACCACCGGGAAGGTGAAGACGATGCCAATGGCGTCGGCGAGCGTTCCGAAGGTTGCTTCGTCGGCTGCCGGGGACACGACGCAAACCATCACCGTCACCGGTCGCGACGCGGCCGGAACGATCGTGTCGGAGGTCGAGACGCTCAACGGCACGACGCAGGTGAACTTCTCGCAGTCGTTCGAGCGCATCCTGAAGGTCGTGCTGTCGGCGACGACCACGGGCAACGTCACGCTGTACATGAACGACGGATCGACCGAGATCGTCGTTCTCGAAGCTGGGATCACGTCGAACCGGCGCCTGTTCTACGACGCCTCTTCGAGTGCGGCTCAGGAGACCCGGTACGAGAAGGTCTACGGGAAGAACGAAGACCCGACGTTGACGCTGAACTCGGCGATCTTCAAGCTCACGGCTGACCCGCAGGCGAGAATCAAGATCGGCGTCGAGTCTTCAGCCGATCAGTCGGTCGCAAACCGCGACACGGCCCCGGGCAGCGTGTCGTTCGTCGACGACAACGTGGATGTCGACATCACGAGCCTCGCAGCTGGCGCCTCGAAGGGGCTTTGGGTCCAGCAACAGCTGCCGGCAGACGACGCGGCGTTCAAGAACACCTTCACCCTGGAACTCTCCGGAACGACGACATGAGCAAGCCAGAAGAGCCGAGACAGGTGGATGCGGCGGCCCTCACGGGCAACGCCCCTCCGAAGTACAGGTGTGCGGGATGCAAGGCGAATCTTACGCCGATCATCCTCTCCATCCCGGAGGACGGCAAGGAGTACGAGTTCGACTGCCCGAATTCCGCGTGCAAGCGCAAGGCGCGCGTGCAGCGGGTTCCCGTGGAAGATCTCCAGTAGATCACGAAGAGGTGAGGCCAGATGTTCAAGAAAAACGCAGCCGTCACCGGCTTCGCCTTCGCCCCGGTTCACAAGACCACCGGGGCCGCGATCACCACCGGCTCCGTGACGGGCTACGTGACGATTGACGGTGGCGTGCAAGCCGCCATCGGCGGTACGCCAGTACACGAAGGCAACGGTCAGTGGACGGTGAACCTGACGGCAGCCGAGATGAACGGTAGTGTCGTCGGGCTCCTGTTCGTTCACGCGGACGCGGCGCCGCTGCACTTCACGATTTCGACGCTCGACGACGCGGTTGCGAACAAGATTGCGGACCACGTCTTGAAGCGGACGCTGGCTGCGGCTAGGGCGAGCAGCGACGGCGGCTCGGCGATCTTCCGGTCCCTTCTCGGCGCAGCGGGCCTCCTCGTCAACAAGCGAGAGATCGACACCGGATCAGGCAAGCACAAGAGCTACGAGGAGGACGATACGACGCTCTTCGGATCCCAGACCTACGTCGCTGGCACACCGCCGGCAATCACTTCGCTCGATACTGACTGACACTCGGCGCGAGTCGTCGAACCAACGGCAAGCTGATTCTCGAAGTGACCGAGCAAAACAACTCGACAGCCTGTACGGCCAGCGTCCGTCTTTTCGCGGAGGAGTAGTCCATGAGTGTTTCCAAGACCCTGAACGAAACCGCTCGAACGATCCCAGAATCCGGGGAGACCGGCTGGGGTGCCGAGACAACCGGGCTTCTTGGAGACTCGACCGACAACCTCAACGCGGTCACGACCCAGGTCGCCGGGAACCCCGTCCCAAAGCTGGCGCCGACGACAACGATCCTCGCCGCTGGTGGCACTCTGACTCAGACGCACCCGCTACATCGTCTGCAGAGCACCAGCGGCGAGGCTGTTCTTGACGGCACGACAGCCATCGCGGACGGGACGGTCGATGGCCAGGTCGTGAGCATCGAGGGCACGAGCAACACGAACTACGTGGTCATCCCGGACGGGGCGAACACTGACATCAACGGGGCGTTCTACGGTGTCCTCGGCGCTGTGCTGAGGCTGGTTTGGAACTCATCGCGAGGACTCTGGGTAGAGCATTTCAGGAGCGACCGATGACCGACGACGACAAGATCGAAGAGCTGCAGGATAGCGTGGTGAAGCTCCAGGATCAGCTGGAGGCCGCCGGCGAGGCGAAGGGCTGGGCGAAGAGCAAGACGATGTGGTTCTCGATCGCCATCGCTTCGGCGGGCGGGCTCAACGCCGTGCTCGACGAGCGGCTGGTGAGCGACCCGAAGACCATGAGCGTGCTCGCGGTCGTCGTCGGCGTCCTGAGCGTCGTTCTGCGCGCAATCACGAAGGGGCCGGTGAAGTCGTGAAGACCATCAAGCGAAACTGGCTGACGCTGTTCCTCTTCTTCGTGGCGGTCGGCGTGGGATTTCGCCAGCCGATCGCGGAGGCCATCGGACGGATCCTTCGCATCACCGATCAAGGCGAGGTCCGATTCTACGAGGCTCGGACGAACGGAAACAACTACATCGCGCTAAAGGGCCCATCGTCTGCTACGGGCGATGTAACGCTGACGCTGCCGACAGCAGACGGCTCGGCGAACCAGTTCCTAAAGACGAACGGGTCCGGGGCGCTGTCGTTCTCCGGAGTTTCTGGCTTAGCGGTCTTCAACGTGACCGACTCGGCTTATGGCGCGATCCCGGATGACAGCATCGCGGACACCACGGCTGTCCAGGCGGCATTCACGGCGGCCAACGCCGCCAAGGGGGCGGTGTACTTCCCTCCGGGCGTTTACGATCTTGGCCAGATCACCGTCGGATCGAGCGTGAAACTCGTGTTCGGCGATGGCTGGGGAAGCGAGTTGAAGCAGGTCGCCGCTGGGGCTGATATTCTGTACTTCGATGACTCGGAAGGTTGCATCGTCGAGAGGCTGAAGTTCCAGGGAGTGTCTGGAACGGCCTCGGCGAGCAGCAACTCTGCGATCAACTTCACATCGTCGTCTGGCGGGGCGTCTGGGATCGGCAACGCGGTCGACCTCACGGTACGAGATTGCTGGTTCAGGCAGATGCGAAACGCTGGCGTTCTCGTCGAGTACACCCAGAGGGTGACGATTGAGAACAACTTCGTGGACGCGTGCTGCTTCGGGTTTCTCTGCTACTACGTAGAAGACTGCCGCGTGGTCGGCAATCGCATCGGCGAGTCGCAGGTTTCGGGCGCAGCGACGCCGGAGCTGGTGGTCGGCATTTCGATCAACCAGCAGACTCCGCCAACGCCGACAGAGCACAACCAGAGGGTAGTCGTACGAGACAACTCCATCGAAGCGTGGAAGTACGGCCAGACGATCCTTCTCCATGACGCGGTCAATGCCGTGGTGTCCGGCAATTCCATGCAGGACGTTCTGCATGGGATTCACGTGTTCCCGGCGTCGTCTGTGACGTTCCAGGATGTGAAAGAGATCGTGATCTCTGGCAACACCATTCGTCACAACCTCGCCGCGCAGTCTCCCGTCGGGGACGAGACCAACAGTTACGGTATCCTGGTGGCGGGCAACGAGGCTTCTGACCCCTCGAGCGGGATTTCGATCGTCGGCAACACAATCTACGGCGCGAACCACGCGCAGGGCAACTCAAACGAAGGCGCGATCTGCATCAACTCGAAAACCGACGGCCTGGTGATCTCGGGCAACGTCGTCACGTATAGCGGCTGTGGCGGCATCGTTCTTGGAGCTGACTGTGAGAACGCGGCGGTGACCGGGAATGTCATTCGCGATGTCGACACTAAGGCGTCGATGGCGGCCGGGATTCTTCTCCCGTCAACGACGATCGCATCTGGGCTGATCGCAGACAACGTCATTGACGACTCTCAGCGCTTTGGGATCTACGCGCACTCTAGCGCGGATGTCGATCGCCTGATCGTTGCGAATACAAACCTTATCACGAACACTACGGAAGACTCTGTGAGCGGCGTCAAGCCGCACGGTCCAATCAGCGTGAAGATGTTTGGGGCGATCGGCGACGGCACCACAGGGGGCGGCGGCACCCTCGACACGAAGTCCGTTCAGGATGCGTTCGATTTGGCCAACGCGATCGGCGGATCGGTCTACTTCCCGGCAGGGTCGTATCGCCTCGGAGAGATCACGGCTGGCGCAAACGTCGGGAGGGTGTTTGGAGACGGCATTGCGTCGGTGCTGATTCAGAACGCCTGGAACGCCGATATTCTTGATTTCGACGACTCGAACGGCGTGGTGGTAGAGAAGCTATTCTTTCAGGGGCAGCCTACGACTACGGAGATTTCTGCGGGGAGCAACTCCGGCATCAACTACTCGTCTCCGACTGGAGGAACGACTGGCATTGGAAACGCAGGGCCGATTGTCGTTCGTGACTGCGTGTTCAAGCAGTTTCGATTCAGCCCGGTACTGATCGAGTTCTCCGACTCCGTAGTCTTCGACGGGAATACGATCGACACGTGCATTTTCGGGCCGCTGTTCTACTTCAACCATAACGTCCGATGCACGAACAACTACATGAACGAGTCGATGGCTGCTGGCCAGGTTGCCCGAGCGGAAGCCGGGTACCCTCAGCTGACTGTCGGGATCTCGATCAACCAAGCTGCGAACCCGACAACGAAGCACAACAGCCGGGTCGTGGTGGAAGGCAACACCTTCAGCGAGTTCAAGTACGGGCAGGCGATTCTGGTTCACGATGCGATTAACTGCACCATCGCCAACAACCAGCTTGACGAGGTGCTGCTGGCCATCGGGGTTCGCCCAGCTACCACGTTCACGGGGCAGCGTGTAAGCGACATCTCGATCATCGGGAACACTATTCGTCACGACACGGATGCTCCTGACGCGAACCAAGAAACGGACTTCGGCAGCAGCATAGCAGTCGGCGGCGACGCCGGGGTCAGTAAGGCCGAACGGGTCGCCATTGTCGGGAATACGGTATACGGCGCTGGCATCGGCAACACGTCAGAGGATGTCGGCGCGATTACGCTGACCTCCGAATGTGAGCAGATCACGATCGCAAACAACGTGATTGAGTACATCGGCGGGCAGGGCGTCTGGCTTTCTGCCGGCGCTGACCGTGTCGCTGTTACCGGCAACGTCATCCATAACATCGATGCGCGCGCTGGTCGTCAGTACGGGATCTTCCTAAATGGTTCAAGCCCGATTGCCGGGCTTATCTCGAACAACGTCATCGACGACGCTGGGACTGGAGTGTTCATCGCATCGAGTGTCGACCCGTCCGACTTGACGGTTCGAGACAACCACATGCAGAGGGTGACGACGCGAATTAACAACCAGTCGTCGACTGACTACACCCACGAGACGGCGTTCGCGACGATCTACGCGAATTCCACCGGGCCTCAAGCGATGACGACAACTCCGACCGTCATCACTTTCGACAACAATGGGCAAGCGAGCGGCGCGACGGCGGACAGTGGCAACGATCGAATTACCATCGGGGACGGTGGGCGATACCTTGTCTTGGCGTCTTATTCCGGCGAGGCGGACGTGACGGCTATCGACCTGATCTTCACGGTCTACGCCGATGCTGTCGCGACTGTCGCCAAGGCGCAGGTTCAGCCGCTCGGGCTTGACAGCTTCTCGGCTTCGATTAGCCAGGTGCTCCAGCTGAACGCCGGAGATCTCATTGACCTGAGATGCGAAACGGCAACGGCAGGCACCGTAAACCTTACCCACGAAGAAGCGTCCCTGACCGTCGTGTGGGTTGGAGAGTGACATGGCTGCGAATGCCTGGACGACAGAGCAGATCATCCTTCACGCCAGGAACAAGGCGTCGGTCGATGACACTGGCGCTGCCGGCTACACCGACGCCGATATCCTCGACTACCTCTACGAGGAGATGACGGACGAGATCGTCCCGGAACTCGTCGAGAAGAAGGCGAACTACCTGCTTCACAAGGCGAAGTACGCGCTGGTCGCGGATCAGGCAGAGTACCGGTTCCCGGCTCGCGCTGTCGGCCAAAAGCTGCGCGACGTGCGGTATCTGAACGCAGACGAGGAGCAGGGGCCGCCACTGTCGAACTACTCGGACGGCACGATCGACGATCGCGGGCACCAGCAGCCGTCTCCGGAGCCGCACGGGTTTCGTGCGCGCGGCTCGTACATCGAGCTGTTCCCGACCCCCAGCGGCTCGTCCGGCTTCCTGGTCTTCGACTACTACCTGCGGCCCGGGATGCTCGTCAAGGCGGCGCGGTACCGACAGGTCGCGGGAATCGTCTCGACGACTCAGATCACGCTCGATTCGGCTTACCCCGACACGGCCTGGACGACGAGCGACACTTTCGACGTCCACAGCGACGCCAGCGGGGCGGACGTCAAGCAGCTGGGCGTGTCTGTGAGCACGCTCTCCGGGACCTCTGTCACCTTCTCCGCAGCGATCGATGGATCTGTCTGGGGGACCAAGGCCATTGAGGTTGGCGACTACATGTGCCTCGAAGACGAGGCGGCGATTCCTGCGCTGCCGCGCGAGCTTCACCCGGCCTTGGGCCGACTCGGCGCGTGCGCGCTTCTTGAGGCGATGGGCGACGAGGCCGCGCTGAAGATCCAGCGCGCGATCTACGAACGGAAGATGAAGAAGCTCGACTCGATCATCTCGGACCGCGTCGAGGCGAACCCGAAGGCGATCCACGGCACAGCCGGCCGAATGCTCTTTGCCCAGGGGTCTTGACGATGCCGAAGGCTCAGGTTCTACAACGACAGGCGCGCGGCCTGTACTCTCGCCCGAACCGGCTGAGCGCCGTGCCGGAAGGTGCCTTCCTCGAAGCGGACAACGTGTTCGTGAACCGCGAGGGCGTGCTCTCCAAAGCGCGCGGGTTTCGTCGCCACATGGCCTTGACGACCGGCGCGGAGTCTCTCTTCCAGGTGAGGGAGAGCGGGCGGGATCACATCGTCGCTCACGACGGCGACACCTTGCGGTACGACTCCGACTTCGCCGGAACTCCCGCGGCGTGGAGCGGGCAGTTCTACCGGCCGGGTACGGACCATCGCATCCGAGCCATCCAGGCGCGTGAGAACACGTACTTCACGACCAGCGCCGGCGTGAAGAAGATCGACTCGATCGCGAATGGTCCAGCCGACACCGGGATGCCGCAAGGGCTTGACGTCGAGCTTGAGGCGACAGGCGTAGGCACGGGCTGGTTCAGCCCGGATTCCCAGGTCGGGTACCGCATCCTCTGGGGCCGCGAGGACGCCAACGAATTCGAGGTGAAGGGGGCGCCGAGCTATCGGGAGACGATCGCAAACGCCAACAACGACGTGACGCTGTCCGAGTCCGGCGGCGTCGTGACGGTCACACACACTGCGCACGGCTATTCTGACGGCGACACCATCGTCGTGGCTGACGCCTCAGAGACGGCGTACGAGGACGGCGAGCACTCGATCATCGTCACAGACGCTAATACGTACACCTACACGATCTTCGGTACGCCGACCGCGGCGGGAACCGCGAAGGTCGGGAAGAAGTTCAACGTCGACCTGACGTTCACCGTCCCTGCCGATATCCAGGAGAACGACTTCTACGAGATCTACCGGACCGAACTTTCGGCGAACGCCGGTACGGACCCGGGCGATGAGTTCCTTCTCGTCGCGCGCAAGGACATCACGACGGCGCAGGTTGCAGCGGGGCTGATCGAGTTCTCTGACGACGTCGATGACGCCTTCCTCGGCTTGCGGCTCTACACCAACGCGACGCAGGAGACGGAGACGCAGGAGAACGGCCGGCCTCCCTTCGCGCTCGACATCGCGGACTTCAAGGGCCATGTGTTCTTCGCCGGAACCCGGCAGCCGCACCAGCTGGAGATGGAGTGGCGCTCGCTCGACAACTGGTCGAACGGGGTGACGGTCACTGTCACGACGACTCAGAACTATGTCTTCACGGCCGCAGCAGCCGAAGACATCTCGCAGAACGAGTTTCAGCTCTACACGACCGAACTCACCGCGAGCCAGAACGTTCGCAAGACGGCCAAGAGCCTCGTCCGAGTCATCAATCGGAGCACGCAGGGAGACGTCGTGGCCTTCTACGTCTCTGGCGTGAACGACCCGCCCGGGAAGATCGTCATTCGCGCCGTGTCCGTCTCCGTGCCTTCGTTCACGGTTGTTGCTAGCGACTCCGGCGCGGGCGGGGACATCGAGCCTTCGATCGCCACGGCGAGGGATTCGTACAACGACAACTTCGCGCATCGACTCTATCGCTCGAAGTTCGAGCAGCACGAGTCCGTCCCGCGAACAAACAACCGAGACATCGGCAGCGGCCGGAGCCCGATCCGTCGCATCCTCGCGCTGCGCGACTCGTTGATCGTTCTGAAGGAAGATGGCGTCTGGAGAGTCGTCGAGGTCGGCTCAGGCTTCGATTACGTCCAGCTCGACCCGTCGCTGAAGATCCTCGCGCCCGAGACGGCCGTTGTGCTCAACAATGCCGTGTTCTGCCTCAGCAATCAGGGTGTCGTGCGAGTGGACGAGAACGGCACCGCGATCGTCTCGATTCCGATCGAGGAGGACTTGAAGCGGATCTTCTCGTTCACGAATTTCGGGTCCGTCTCCCATGCCGTTGCTGTTGAGCGAGAGCGACAGTTCTGGCTCTTTACTCAGCGTGTGTCGAACGATGCGTACCCAACTGTCGCATGGGTCTACGACTACCTGACGCACGCATGGACGCGGCGCATCAAGCCGTGCCGGACTGCGGTCGTGACGAAGGGGGATGAGGAGCTTTTCCTCGGCCACGCCGATGACGCTTGGGTCTTGAAGGAGCGCAAGAGCTATTCAAGTGCGGCGGATGACTTCCGCGACGAGAGCGTCGATTGCACGGTCACGGGCGCGACCACGACGCTCGACGCCGACGGGAATACGGTCAGCGTGCTCACCGTCACGTATTCCTACTCCGGCTGGGAGCTGGCCGCTGGCGGGCTGTTCGAATACAACAGCCGAAACGCGAAGATCACAGCGGTTACGTCGCTCGGGAGCAACAGCTACCAGATCACGCTCGACGATCAGATCACGATCACGGCTGGCGCCACTCAGGTCGGCCTCGCGGACATGTTCCTGCTCGGCCTTCAGGGAGCCTCGTCCGGGACCGCGGCGGCGACGATCTCAATTCCGATCGAGAGCAGGGTTCGATGGGCACCGGAGGACATGGGCAACCCGTCCGTCGGGAAGCAGTTCTCGCAGTGTCAACTCTACTTCGAGGAGGACACGGCGTTCACGCATCGCATCGGCTTTCGGACCAACGTCAACCCGACCGAAGTCTTCGTCGATGAGATCATCGTCCAGGACATTTCAGGCTGGGGCGAAATCGCGTGGGGCACCTCTTTGTGGGGGAGTCCAGATAACCGGCCGGCGACGTCTGCGCGCACGGTCATTCCAAGAGGGCACCAGAGATCCCAGGCGATCGAGGTGGTCTATGAGCACAACGTGGCGCGGGAAGGCTTCGCGATCCTCAACATGTCGTTGACCGGTCGCCAGTACGGCGAACGAACGACGAGACAGGGGCGCGCATCATGAGCCTTCAGCCGTTCCGCAGGCCGCAGCCCGGCGAACATCCGAGGATCACGCCGGAGATGTGGAAGTTGCTCGATCCGATCTTGAAGCAAGTCGAAGCGGTTACGAACGAGATCAGGAACACGAACAAGGAGACCCGGACGCTTTCGATGCAGCAGGGCGTGACGCAGGAAGTTCAGCTGCAGTCGGTTCGAGGCGTGGCGAAAACCGTTCGGGTCCTTTCAACGACGTACTCTGAAACTCCAAGGCTCGACTGGTCCGTGGTCGACGAGAAGCACATCAACGTCTCGGCCTACTGGGACACGGCCCCGACAGAGGCTACCGACGTGACCATCGAGGTCGAGGGGGATTGAAATGGCGTACATCCCAAGTTTCCATGACAACCTGGACTTCCTTCAGGGGAACAGAGAGAGCCCGGACAACGTCGTCCCGCTGACCGGTGGCGGGGGGGGCCCAGCAGGGACGGCGAGCGGCTCGTTCGAGTCGAACCCAACCGGGCCGAGCGCGATAACTCCCTCCTCTGGACCGGATGTCGGCAACGTTGGTGTGTCGACATCCGGGTCTTCTCTCGATCGCCTGTTCAACCCGATCGAGTCAGGCGCTCAGGATCAGCGTGGCGCGCTCGAAGGCGCGTCGAACGTCTTCTACGAGGATGCCGGGCCGGGCAGGACGTACGAAGGGATCGGCGCGCAGGAGACGCTTCAGGGCGCAGTCGACACTGGGACGGGGATTGACGCGGCGAGAGACCTCGTCGGCGCTCGGTACGAGGGGCCGCAGGCATTCAATCAGGAAACGGTCGCGGACATTCAGGCGGGAATCGGCGAGCTTCAGCAGAGGGCATCCGCACTCTCGTCTGGTCACGGTTTGCAGTCGTTGCTCCAACGGGCCTCGCCGGGCTTGACACCTGGCGAGGCTCGTCTTGAAGCTCAGCGCATGATCGGCACGGACGACTACCGCCAGCGTCAGGCGGAGTCGCGCGACATGATCCGCGAGTTCTCCGAGCAGCTGAGATCGCAGCGAGAGAACGCACGCAAGCACGCGGAGATGCGACAGGAGCAGGAGCAGAACATCGCGCAGCAGAGCCGCGACTACCTTGGCGACCGACGCAGCGAGATCAACGCCGAGGTGGAGGCCCAGATCAACCAGCGTCGTCAGCAGCAGGAGGGCATCGAGAACGTCTTCACCGAGTTCCGTCGTTCGGGTGATGCACGAGGGCTGGACGCCGTACCCTCCGAAAGTCTTCTCTTCGACCCGAACGACTTTTACACCCCAGCCCAGAATCGGCTGGAGCAGGGGCAGGCTCGCTGGAACCAGCTCGTCGAGGAGTACGCGGACCTCGCCGACCACGAGTTCCTTCCGCTTGAAGCGCACTACCGCGGCCAGGAGTGGTACGGTCACAAGCCAACGGATATCGACAACGAGACGTGGCAACGGCTCCAGGAACGCCAGAAGGCGTTTGAGGCGGAGTTCTCGCCGGGTACGCAGATGCAGCGTGGCCAATACGGCGACGTCATGCCGATGTACTTCGGCGAGCAAGTTCAGCTGCCCGACGCTCGTGCGTACACCTTCTTCGAGCCGGGCGTCTCGCCGTCGCGCGAGAACAGCTCGACGGAAGTGCAGCGGACACAGTACAACCGGATCAACGACATCCTCGGCGACCTCGATCGGATCGACGCGGCGGGCGAGCCCTACCGCGCGGCGATGATCGCGGCAGACATCGAGGGCTACTTGAACGCCGAGGAGGCGATCCTCGAACAGCAGGACGCAGCGCTCACGACAGAGCAAAACAACTGGCTAGGCCTGATTCGGAAGACTCGGAAGAAGTACAAGAAGAACCGGAAGAAGCAGCGGTGGGCGAAGATCGCGAAAGTGATTGGAGCGGTTGTGATGACCGCGGTCGGAGGTCCAGTCGGCACTGGGATCGTTCTTGGCGGGAACGAGCTGTCGGACGACAAAGAGGCGAACATGGCGGCCGACATGGCCATGACTTTCATGGGATAGAACTATGATCGGTGGTGGAGGACTTAGCGGCGCAGGTGCCGGGCTCGGTGGAGCGATCGGCGGCATCATCGCGATGGCGACCGACAAGGGGTTGCCGGACGAATACAAGGAAATCGTGCAGCTCTGGAGGAACCTTCAGACTCCAGAGTTCGACATGTCGGACATCACTCCGGCGCAGATGCGCGTCGTCGCGGAGCTTGCTCCGAGGACGTACGAGACGCACATTGCCGGCCCGGTGCAGCTTGCGCAGGACTCGCGCGAAGGTCGCGAGGCGCAGCTGGGTAGCCTGCGGTATCTGCAGCAGGTCCAGCGTGAGGGCTTGCCGGAAGCCGATCGGATCATGGCCGAGACCGCGCAGCGGCGCATGGCTGACGAGTACAGCCGCGCGAACGATGCGCTGTTCGCGAACCTGAAGGCGCGCGGTCGGCTTGGTGGCGGCGACGAGCTGGCGGCGCGTGTCGGGCTCAACCAGGGCGCGGCAAACCTCGCGCGCGACCAAGGCAACGCGCTGGCGCTCGAAGCGGTGCGCCGGAAGTTCAACGCGGCAACAGGCGCCGGGGACCTCGGGTCTCGCGTGCGTGGCCAGGACATCGCGTTGTCGCAGTCGAACGCGGGCGCGATGAACCGGTTCAACGAATTCGTATCGAGCTTGCAGACGACCGCGAATCGCCATGTAGCCGAGGAGGCGGCGCGGACGGACGCGTGGAACGCGCAGAACCGGCAGCGAATCGCAGACACGAACGAAGCGTCGCGCTACGCTGGGCAGAACGAGAACCTGAACCGACGCAATCGGCTGATTCAGGCCGGCTACGACAATGAGCGGGCTCGGATCGCTGGGCTCGGCGGGGCTCTTGGTCAGCTTGGATACGCGAAGGACGCTCGCGAGGCGGCTCGACAGCAGAACATTCGACAGATCGGACAAGGGATCGGCGGCGCGGTCGGAAGCGCGGCCGGATTCGGATTGGGATAGGCGATGAACCCCGACAAGAACGCGATCCTGCAGGCGATCGAAGAAGAGCTTCCGTGGCTGCGTGAGCTGCGAGAGGGCGCGGCGCCGCAGCTGGGCCCGCTGGCCAGCCCCTCGCCGCCGACTCCGGCGGCTGATCCGATGGCCGCGCGCGACACGATCCTCGGGCTCGCGCAGAGCCAGGTCGCGCCGACGCACCCGCCGCAGGGCGCCCCGACTCTGCCGGGCGCCGTCTTGGGAGGTCCGGTTCCGCAGCCCCAGCCAGCCATTCAGGGGCGCGGGTTCCCGATCTTCGGCGATCTGCTCAAAGCCCAGCTCGACAAAGGCCCGAACCGGGGCTGGAGCCTCGCGACCGACATTCCCCCGCGTCCGGCAATCGAGGGCCGAGGCTTTCCGACGCAGAGCACGACCCAGCAACGCCCTGCGGCGCCGGCTCCAGAGCCGCAGCTTGCGGCGGAGGCCGCTCCGATCACGCCAGAAGATCGCGCGCGGTTCAACGCTACGGTTCTCGGGCACAAGGATCGTCCGCCGCCCCTTGACATCCCGGTGAGCCCGCTTCTTCCCGACCCGCTTCCCCCGGTCGTCGACGCCCCGGCAACGCAGGCAGATCCGAGATCTCACGCGAGCTTGGTGGATCAGTCGGTCCAGGCTCGACACGCCGCGCGCGTTGCTGAAGACGCGGAATGGGAACGGGAATTCCCCGGCCAAGGCCAGGCGGTGAGAAATTGGATCAAAGGGCTTCCTGGCCCGAGGATCGGAGAGCAGCCGGATGATGGTCAGGCAGTTCCCGCTGCCCCCGCAGGCTTGCCGCAAGCCGCCGAGCAAGAAAAGCCTGCGTTTGGATACGACTTCAAGGCCGGCGTGTTCCGCGATCCGATCGGCGAGATGCCGCTGGGCCCGCAGAAGCCGCCGGCAGTCTACGGCGTAGACTACGGGTACGACCCGCAGGCCGACAGCGTTTGGATCAAGCCGACCGGTGACAAGAAGCGCGACGAGAAACTCCGTCTCGCCGCGGCGCATGTCGGCATACACGGGCTGTCGCCGTGGGAGCGGACGCTGGCGAAGGACGCTGGCATCGACACCTCGAACATCCCGGACGCCAAGGCGGGCAAGCCGGAGGTTCTGATCGGCGGACCCGAGGCGCAGGCGTGGATCGCGCGCGGCGATGCTGTGTTGGGCGCCGGGCCTGGCGGCATGGGGTCGGAGTTCAACGACTTCCCTGGCGAAGGCCAGAGCACGCGCGAGCAGTCCGAAGAGCGTGAGCTGGAGAAGCGCGACCGAGATCGCGAGCGACGACGCGCGGTCATGCTGCGCGGGATCGGCGAGCACCTCGGCAACATGAACTTCACGTCGGGCGCCGAGATCCGCACAAGGGCGCCGGACGACTTCCGGCCGATGATCAACGAGGACGCGCGTGAGGAGATCGCGCGAATCGATGACGAAACGGCTGGCGAGCGTCTGACCGGCGCGTTGCGCAGCATGGGGATCCAGGTCCCCGACGGACTCACGGCCAGCGACGTCGCGATGCTGCGGCCGATCATCACTGGCCAGCAGAGCGCTGCGGCTGCTTCGGCCGCGGCGACCGCGAAGGCGGCGACGGCCGCAGCCAAGGAGCGCAGCGCAAACCTCTACAAGGTCGCGGAGTCCTTCAGAACTGCGTCGAAGGATATCGTCGACGGGATGTCGGCAGCGACCTCGATCAAGGATCTTTCGACGAGCAACGTGCTTGGGCAGCAGACTGCGATCATCAAGATGGTAAAGGCCGCGGGCGATACGGGCCGACTGTCCGATCAGGACGTCCAGCGGTTCGCGCGAGCTTCTCTCGGAGTCGCCGGGACGATCGAGGGGATCGGCGAGTGGTTCAAGGGAGAAAAGACCGAGGCCTGGAAGACGGCCGCTGTTCAGCTCGCTCGGATGCTCCAAGGCAAGCTGCGCAAGCAGTACCACGAAGCCGCGCAGGAGCATATCTTGCGCGCTCAGTCGATCTTCCCCGACCTCACGATCAACGACCTCAACACGGTTCTTCTCCCGGGCAAGAAGAAGCACTGGGGCGAGGACTACGTCACGGTGGAGATGGCGAACGGCACCGCGGCGATCGACGTGCCGCGTAGCAAGGCGCAGCAGGCGATCCAGGCTGGCGAGGCAATCAGGATCATTGAGTGATGGGAATCCTCGACGAGTACCAACAAGTACCGATCGAACAAGCAACGGGCCTCAAGCCGAAGCCTTTGAAGGGGATCCTCGACGACTACCAGCAAGTCCCCATGGAGGAGGCGCTGGACTACGTCCCGGCCGGATCCACCCCACTCAAGCCGATCGACGAGCAGCACCCCGACCTCTCTCTCGGGCATCGGTTCTTCATCAAGAACACCGGGGCGAACCCCGAGGTCGGCCAGCGTGTGCTCGAAAACCTCGGGTACGAGGTGGTCCCGCAGGGCGGATTCAACTACGCCGTCCGCAAGTCGCCGGATGATCCGTGGCACGTCCTCGACGAGAGCAATTTCAACTGGCGAGACCTCCTGGACATCGCGAGCGACGTCGACATCACGGCGCACGACATCGCGGGCGGTATCGGCGGATTCATGGTCGGTGGGATCCCGGGTGCGATTGCTGGCTCCGCCGCGGCTGGCGGCGCAGCTTCGGCCCGTCACCAGCTGCTCGTCCCGTGGCTGGCGGAGAAGCTCGCCCCCGAGCAGTTCGAGGGGCTGACCCCGACTGCCGGCGAGGCTGCCGGCCGGATCGGGTTCGAGGCCGCGTTGAGCGGCGCCGGCGAGGGCGCCGGGTTCCTCCTCGGCGGTGCGTTCAGGGGCGGCAAGGCGCTCCTCGGTCGCGGTGGACGTCGTGCGGCGCAGGAGGCCGCAGAGGCCGCAGCAGAGCGCGAGGGGCTGGAAGAGGTGGCCCGCGGGCAAGCCAGCCAGATCGCGCAGGACGCCGCCGAGGCGACGCCAGCCGGCCTGCGCCCGCCGGAGATCCCCGAGGCGCCCATCGCGCCGCGGGAGACCGTCCCGCTGTCGGAGCTGGAAGCGCGTGCGCGTGCGGCGCAGGACGCCGACATGGAGATCAGCCGCGCGTGGGATGATCTCTGGCGAGGCCCCGACGCGGACGACGTCGGCCCGCCGCCGGGTGGCGCTCCGCCGGGCAGCGGTGGTGGAGGCGGTGGCCTCCCGGTTCCCCCGCGGCCGATCGCGCCGCCGCCGGAGACGACCGTCGCCCCGCGGCAGCTCGACATGGAGTGGCCGTCGATCGGCGATCGCGTGCGAGGTCGAGCGCCGGAGGCGGCCGACCCGGAGGCCGAGCTGGCCGAGTATCTCCTCGGTCGCCAGCCGCCTGGCCCGCCCCAGCCGGTGAGGCCTGGCCCGCCGCCCGGTCCACCCGCGCGCGTGCCGACGCCGGAGGAGCACATCCCGGCGCTGGGTCGTCCGGCTGCCCGACCGACCGCTGGGCCGCAGGCCCCGCCGGTCCCCGAGCCCCCGGTGCCCCCCCAGGTGGTCCGGCCCGCGCCCGAGCCCCCGGCCGCTCCGGCGATGCCGCCGATCGACGAACTGCCAACCGAAATGCCGGTGGTCCGAGGGTTCGGGCTCACGGATCCCGAGATCGACCAGCTGCGCAGGATGGGCGTGGAGCCGGGCGCGGTGACGACGCCCCCTGCCCGAGCCCTGCCAGCGCCGGAAGCCCCGCCGGTCAAGCCTGAGCCGCCCGCTGTGAAGGCTGCCCCGGAGCCCGTCGCGCCCACCAGGGCCGCGCCGGAGAGCGTCCCGCGGTCCCGCGAGGCTGTCGATCAGGCGATCCAGGCGTCCGTTACGGATGAGGTGTCGCGCGTCGGGTACCGCTCGACAGCCTATCGGGGCACGTTGGCAGACCTGCGCGCCGCCGTTCCCGAGGAGGAACTCCGGCGGCTCGCGGCGGAGAAGGGGATCGACCTCCCGAAGAAGCTCCGCAAGAAGGACTGGTCGGCGGTGATGGAGGGTGACGACCTCCCGATCCGCGAGGCGCGGTATGTCCAGCGTCCGGCCGCACTGCGCCATTCTGACCTCGACGACATGGCGGAGGATCAGCTCCGCACGGTGAGCGAGCACTGGGGCGTCGACCTCGCGGGGGCCAATTCTCGCGACGAGATGCTGGAGCGGTTGAGAGCGGCCCGGCCCCCACTGCCGCCGGAGGCCAAGGGCGTCGCCCCATCTGCGAGGCAGCCGGGCCGCGTCTGGGACCTCGATACGCATTGGTGGCGAACGCTGCCGCTCGATCGGGTCGATTGGATCGAGTCGGGTGGTCGGCGCGTCGAGTTCTCTGCAGGTAAAGAGGCAGCGGAAACCGCCGCTGTTGCGAAAAAGGGCCTCGACGTCGAGCCGGTCAAGCCGGTTCGCGCAGAGCCGGAGCCGTCCGCCGAGGATCCGCTCGAAGCCCCGGGCCTCACTCCAAAGGAGGAGCCCGCGCCGAAGATCGAGGAGCCGAAGCGCGACGTCAAGATGCCGGCGAAGCGCAAGGGCTACGTCCCGCGGGACCCCGAGGTTGCGCGCCAGGACGCGATGGCCAAGGCCCGCCGCGATCGGGAGAAGGCCGCTATCGCCGCGGCGAAGAAGACGAAGCCGGCGAAGAAAACCCCTGCGGCCCGCAAGCCCGCAAGTTCATCGAAGGCTCAGCCGAAGCCGCAAGGCCGGACAAAAGAAGCGCTGCTCAAGGCGAAGCAGGTCGCCAAGGAGAAAGACGACATCGTTACGCGCCTTGGTCGCGCGCGCCAGGCGAAGGACGATCAAGAGGTCCGCTACCTCGTCAAGGAGCTGGCGGACTTCATGCGGCGTGAAGAGGGCGACGAGGTGGCTGATCGTTACCTCGCGCGTCAGGCCGAGATGGGCATCGAGCCGAAGGCGCGGCCGGAGAGCGGGCCTCCCAGCGCCGAGAAGATTGGCGAGGAGATCGAGGCGAAGCAGGCGCGCAAGGCGAGCCGCGCGAAGAAGGCGCTCGAACGCGAGCAGCGAGATCGCGCCGAGAGCGAGGTCAAGGAAGCCGCGCGTCGTGAGGCTGCCGAGGAGGCCGCCGAGAAGAAGAGCCGTGCCGCCGCCGCGCTCGAACGGACGAAGGGCCGATCCGAGTGGGCCAAGGTCAGCAAGCAGCTGAAGGAGGCCGAGGACACGGCCAACAAGGTCCGCCAGAAGATCCACGACAAGCCGAAGAGCGTTACCGAGGAGGAGCTTCAAGCGCTGGAGAAGGCGCAGACGGCGATCCCGGTGCTGCGCGCTCGCCTCAAGGAGCTGGACGAATTCGCCGAGCCCGAGGCGCGTCAAGTCGACATGCTGGCGTCCGGCGCGATGCGGACGAAGGAGGGCACACAGCTCGACTTCCTCGAAGCCGGCACGCCGAAAGCTGGGGCGAAGGTGGCGACGAGAGGCCCGAAGGCCGCGGAGGCTGGGATCGCGGAGGTCAATCCAGCGAAGCCTGGCGCCAAGGTCGAAGCGGTCTCTGATGTCGATGGAGCACACGGCGATGTGGTCTTCGACGGCTCGACGGTCCGAGACTTCGACCTGCCGATCTCTCGTCTCGTCGAGGTTGACACCAAGAAGCTCGAAGTCGATCCGGGCGAGTATCAGTTTCGGCGCAAGGTCAACAAGCAGGGCGTCGAAGAGGACCGACTGATTCAGGACGAAGGGTTCGACAAGGACCCAATCAACCCGGTCGTCGCCGTCTTGGACAAGAGCGGGAAGCTGTGGGTGGTCGACGGGCATCACCGACACGAGTTCGCCAAGCGTATTGGCGAGCCGACGATGCTCGCTCAGATCGTAAGAGAGGCCGATGGCTGGACGCCTGCAAAGCTCAAGGCGTACGGGGCCATCCAGAACATTCGAGGTCTCAATGGCAAGCAAGAGGATTTCGCGATCTTCTTCCGGCACGCCGGGGACATGGGCGAAGATCAAGCAAGGCGCAAAGGACTACTACGCACCGCTGAACTCCGCGACGCGTGGCTTCTGGGAAGAAATTCTGGGGACCGACTCTTCGAAGCGTTCATCGATGGCCAAGTCGACGTCAAGCGAGCCGTCGCGATCGCGAAGGGTGCTGGAGGCGACGAAGCGATTGAGGAAATCGGGATCCGGGAAGTCATAGACGCCAGCCGACCGCTGAGGCCAGACGACCTCGAAGGCTACGTCGTGTCCATGAAACGCCTCGTGGCGGACATGGGTGAGAAGAGTGGGCCCGGAGAAACTCAGCTCGATTTCTTCAAGACAAAGGCGTTCCAGGACGCAGACCGAGAAGCGCACGCCATCCGAAAGGTCGCGAAGAAGATCTCAGAAGATGTCGCCGAGGAGTACCGCGCGATCAAGGGCGCTTCAAAGTCGAAGAAGCGAGCCGAGATCGCGGCGAGGTACGGCGTCCACGTCGAGGACCAGGAAGCGACCAAGGCTCTCGTCAAGGAGCTTGAGGCCGAGAGCCGAAAGTGGAAGAGCAACGCCTGGGGCCTGCGGACCCCTGAAGGGTTCGAGATGATGGTCCGGCTGCGAGACGAGGCGGGCTTGCCGCCCGAGCCGCGTCCGTCGTGGGCTGGCCCCGAGCCGAAGCCGAAGGCCGAGCCCCCGAAGGTCGAGGCGCCTGCGAAGCCAGAATCCGAAGGGCCATTCCCGAAGCTCCCAGAAGCAGACCTCGCCGCGGCTCGCGGCGGGAAGCAGCCGTACCCCGACATGGGGCATCCGGCCGACGACTGGACGAAGGAGTGGGAAGAGCTTGTCGAGACAGGCGAGACTCACATCCGCGGTCGTCGCATCCAAGTGTTCCGTGATCCGGAGAAGGGGAACCACGGGTTCTTCGTCGATGGCATGCCGCCGGAAACTCGCGGCGGCGCTGGGAGCTTGAAGCAAGCTCGCATCTCGGCATTGAAGTACGCTGACGCTCGCGCGCCGTTCGACTCGGCGACGGCTGGGCCGCGACCGACTGCGCCGACTCCGGGGGAATCGAGCAAGTACGGCGCGATCCCTCTGGATGACGCGACCAAGGCCCGGCACGACGTCGCGCGCGCAAAGCGTGAGGCCGAGGCGCTTGCGAAGCTCAAGGAGCAACCGGAAGACTTCAGCGCCGTCGATGCGCTCAAGGAGGCCGGCAAGCGTGCGACCGCGGCGAAGCTGCGCGGCGAAGGCGTGACGGCTGTGACTCGCGAGGGGACTTCGAAGGTCGCCCGCGAGGAGTTCGACAAGCTCTGGCCGGAGCACCAGCACGACAACCTCGTGCCAATCCATGCGCTGCGAGCGTCTGTTCGTGAGCGCCTTGGCGACGAGGCCGCCGGGCATGAGGTCTTCGACCAAGCGGTGCTGGACCTGTGGCGCAACAAGCAGGGCGTCACCCCTGTTCCGATCAGCGACCTGTCGCAGGCGTCGAAGCAGCAGCTTGCCGATTCGATTCCTGGCCCTGGCGGGACGTTCTTCTACCTGGAGAAGAACGCGGCGAGGAGGGGGGTCGACGCCAGCACTGGCGCATCGCTTGCGTCTGAGGCTGCGGAAGGAGTGCCCAAGAGAGCCGCGCCGAAGGAGACCAGCAAGGCCAAGAAGGCCTTGAACAAGGCCAAGGGCATCCCGGAGACGATCGACGACGCTGGCAAGCGTGCGACCGCGGCGAAGCTGCGCGGCGAAGGCGTGACGGCTGGCACGGGCCGCACGGCCGGCTACATGACGAACGGGAAGTGGTGGTCACGCCCCGGTACGTTCGACGACAAGGTGGCGACGAACCTCGAAAGCCGCGCGATCGGCGAAGCCGAGGACGTCGACCTCGCGTGGCGCCAGGCGATCACGGTGACCTCGAAGCAGGGAGCCGAAGGAACGTGGGTGAGCGGCGCCAAGGAGATCGACGGCGTTGCGGCATTGGAGCTGAAGCCGAAGAGCGGCGACGGCCCTTCGGTCTTCTTCGAGGCGAGCGTCATCGGCCCGCTCTGGAAGAAGGCACAGGGCCAGCGCATCGTCGTTCACAGTCCGCGTGAGCCTGCGGTGATCTACCGTGGCGCGACGAGCGCACAGCTGCCGCACGGCGAGCCGGTCGCCCTCGTCATGCCGATGCCATTCAAGGGCAAGCGCGCGGCGAAGTGGACGACCACGCCACTCGATACCGGCGACGCCGGCAAGGGCGGTCCGCTCGGGTTCCCCGGCAAAATGTCCGGCGACGAGCCGCTGGGTCGTCTGCCCGAGCAGCCCGCGGCGGAATCGACCGGCGACGCGGCGCTCAACGAGACGCTGGAGTCATTCGCTCGCAGTGCTGACCACCTTGACGAGGTGGCCGAGAAAGACCTCGTCGACTACATTGTGGAGAACGGCGAGTTTGTCAAGGAGGGCGGGTACACCGAGGCCGAAGCGCGAGCGTTGTTGAAGCAGCCGGCTGACCCGGACAGCAACTACGCGAACAAGGCCGGCGAGATCCGCGACATGATCGAGCAGGTCGCCTCGTCCGAGCTGGCCGAAGACGGCGGCATGAAGCCTGGCGCTCTCTTCTACCCTGGCCGCATGGGCGATGAGCCGATGGGCGATGCGATGCTCGGGGCGCCGCCAGATCCGATTGGCGGGATCTTCGGCGGGATCGGAGCGACGACGCGACCGGCGGTCAACAAGAGCCGAGGTCGCCGCGCTCTCGATCGCGCGAAGGGCAAGGCGAAGTTCGAAGCGAAGACGAAGGCCGCGCGCCCGAAGAAGGCCGAGGAGCCGATGGGCGAAAGCCGGACGGCCGACGTGCTCGACAAGGCGAGCGATGTGATGAGCACGCCGATGCGAGCGCTGCAGAAGTTGACCGGCGGGCGTCCGTGGATGGCTCGGTTCGCCGCGCTGATCTTCGGCGGCCCGAAGGCGGCGGCGCTGGTGAGCGGAGGCGACATTGCGGGCTCAACGATCAAGACGCAGGTCTCTAATCGCCTGCGTCGAGCCGCGGCGAAGAAGGGCCGCGTGAAGGGAAGCTCTGACTTCAAGAGCCTGGAGGGGAAGCCGGACGTCGCTGAGAAGGTTGAGAAGCTCAGCAACATGAATCCTCAGTCGGCGGCGTTCCGAGCTGCGTGGACTCTGTACTGGAGAGACAAGAGGTTCCGCAACTGGGTGCAGAAGGAAGCGGGATGAAACGCCTCGTCCAATGGGTTCAAGAGTGTTGCTTGGAAGCATGCCCTTACCGCCAAATGACCAAGAGACGGCTGGAGGCGCTTGTTGTGAGGCTGTTTGAGAGCACGGACAGGGAAGACCCGAAGGACTTGCTGGAAGAACTGAAGCAGCATTGCAACGACCAACATCCGGCGGGATACCAGCCGAGAGAGTTTGACGATGTCGACTCCTTCGATCTTGTTGCCGAGCTGCGAAAAGCCATCGACTCAAGGAGCTGAGATTGTCGTGCCGACAGAGGAGAAGTTGATGGAGAGGATAGCGGAGCTGCGTACCGGGCTGGAAGACCTTCGGAGGTCTGTCCACGCTGACTTGACTTCCCGACACGACTTCGAGGCGCGGGTTACCGTCGTGCTCGAACGGCTGATCTCAGACCTCGACAAGATCAACTCGATCGTGCTGACCGGGAACGGCCAGGAGTCCATCACGGTTAGACTCGGACAGATCGAACAACGTCTTGCCGATCTGTCCAAGCGCTACGAGTCAACAACGAAGATGGACACTGCCAGGAGGTGGCAGCTGGTCATCTCGATCGTCGGCTGGATCCTCATGGTCGCGGTTGCTTCAATTGGGTGGCTCGTCAGCCACTAGTTGCGCAAACTACTGCTCTCCAGCGCTTCGACAGCGCGGGCCACGGCTTTGACTCGCCCCTCTCGCGTGATGAAGAGCCGCGAGAAAAAGAACGACTGCAGCACCCGTCCAGCGTCTTTCGCTTCGAGCTTCGCGTACAGCTGCTCGATCAGCACGACGATGCCGTCGCGCTCCGCGAGATCCCGGACCATGTGGAACTGATCCTGGTCTTCCGGTCCCTCCCAGTAGAAGGCCCACAAGTCGGTTTCCTGGCCCGGGTCCAGTCGCTCCGCAATGCGCCGGCAGTTCGCTTGGTGTTCGTGTTCCATGTCAACTAGTCATGTGAGCTAGTGTCCGTTTCGTCGAGTCGCAGGGCGGCGACGACCAGCGCGTTTAGGGCGCGCTCCTCGCAGTCGTGGCACGCCCCATCTCCGTTGCGCCCCAATTGCCAGCGCGGCGTCCGGCCGCCGCACTTCGGGCACGCCACCTGCACGCTCCCTATCGGCACCGTCGAGCCGTCCGCCCTCTCCGTGTAGCCGAGGTCGTCAGGCCCGAGCGTCGTTCGTCTCACCCGAACATCCTCCGTTGAATTGCTCACTAGGTTGCGCTCCATCGTCACTCGCCCTCCATCTCGATCGCCGACGCCAGCAAACCACCGAAGTCGATCGCCGCCTCCGCCGCACACGCCGCCGCCTCCGCCGCCCACGCCGCCCACG
>JAAUYA010405781.1_pt1 | contig 45309 bp, 38 predicted proteins | sample 7278161 | NCBI WGS metagenome assembly JAAUYA01 (sample SAMN14350120, study PRJNA611818) | marine sediment metagenome | isolation source: surface marine sediment (3m) | place: French Polynesia: Moorea | collected 2018-08
AAAATTCTCTGACATAATTTTTACGAATCACACTTCTTGGTTTTTGTTAATGATAATGTCTCAAAAAGTACACTTTTTGAGATGAGTCTCTTGCTATGTCTCAAATAATGTCTCATAATGCTTTTATCACAACCTCTTAAAGTTTATGATACACGAACAAGGTCAAGATGGCTGTTGTGGGATATGCACGGGTCAGTTCTGTCGGTCAGAGTCTCGAGGTTCAACTCGATAAGTTAAAACACTGCGATAAAATTTTCCAGGAGAAGAAAAGTGGAACCAGCCATCAGCGTCCGCGATTGTCAGACTGTTTGGAGTATGTACGTGAAGGAGATACTTTGGTGGTAACGCGCCTAGATCGACTGGCTCGCTCTACTTTGCACCTTTGCGAGATTGCCGAAACTCTCAAGCGCAAACAGGTTAATCTGAGAGTACTCGACCAGAATATCAACACTAACGATGCTACGGGAAGGTTATTGTTTAATATGCTCGGAGCGATCGCCACCCTGGAGAATTGCTCAGTAATAAGAGTAGGTTGGGTTGAACGGTAGGGGCATAATATATTATGCCCGTACACCCAACAAAAACACGGTAGGTGTTGGGTTTCGTTTCCCTCAACCCAACCTATCTTGGACTTAAATAATTAAGCTTACTAACTGAGAGCATAGGGTTGAATCAGGACATCAGCAGAAATACCTAAATGTTTGTGCAACTGCCTAATCATCTCCAAAGTTAGGGCTTGCTTTCGTTCTAAGATATTTTTCACCGTTTCCTTACTACCTAAAAACTCATACAAATCTTGAGCCGATAAACCCCTAGACTCTAAATGATAAATAATAGCACTAATGGGATCAGGAACTTCAATAGGATGATGTTTCTGCTCGTAAACTTCCACCAAAGTAGTTAAGATTTCAAGACGGTCGGCTTCTGGGCTATGGGGAGGAGCATCAAAAAGTCTTTCAATTTCAGCTAGCGCCTCTTGATAATCTGCCTCTGTTTTCAGCGGCCGTAATTCCATTATTCCCTCCTTAAATTGTAGTAGCGTCTATTTTGTCATATTCTGCATGAGTACCGATGAAACGAATGAACACAATACCTAAATCATAGCGAATATGAACAATCAACCGATAATCATTCCCTTTGATGTTAAATACTACTCGATTATTAGCTAGAATGCTGGCATTACGGTAAACATTCTTAATATCATTAGGACTTCTCCAATTAGCACGACTAGCATCATTAAACCATGCTTTCAGTGCCGATTCTGCTAGGGGATGTTTTTGCCAGTATTGTCTTAAGGTACTTTTGGCTATGATTCTCATGTCTTAACTTTTAAAGACTTTATCACTTGTTGGTATTCAAGAAGTTAGCCGGCGATCGCCTATTATAAATATACTAAGAGCTTAAACCTCTTATTATGCGTAATTAGAGGCGATCGCCTTTAGACAAAAACATTTATCTGTTAACCAAAAATACTTTCAGGGATTTGGTGAATAGTTAAGATAGAGAAGGAAGCTTATATATATCCGCATTGATTAAAAGCTTACGTTCTTCAAGGCGATCGCTAATATTAAACTGTAAGAGTCTTTCAGTAACTCTACCTTTTGCAGTTTTAGCGATAATTACAGCATCCTTGAGTTGAAAATGCTCGAGCCATAAATCTTGACGGGGATTAAAAAGAGGTACAATCTCACCGGTATTCGGATCGATGGAAGTCAAATCACTACCCTTATATTTATTGCATAAGCTACAAGCTAAAGCCAAATTATTCAATTTAGTTAAACCACCATGTTTTTCAGCAATAATATGATCGATTTGATGAGGAGCGAAAGTAGCAATTTCAGGAATTAAGCAATATTCACAACAACCTCTAGCACGCTCATAAACGGCTTTTCGTAGCTTAGGTGAAATATAACTCTTACTCATACTTTCACGATTGCTTTTCTTGGAGTTTAAGATAAGCCTTAGCCTTAGCCATACGCACTAGATGTTCTAAATATTGATATTGTTGCCAAAGTTGTTCTTCAGAAGGAGTTAAACTGCCAGAGCGATTCTTCTCTAATAAAGTATCAATCTGATTTTGTAGAGTCTGATTTGGACGTAAAGTGATAATCTCTTCAGGAGAAGGTAAAGAAGCTAAAAACTCTAACACCTCCCCTGCACCTTTAAATCCTACTTGAGAACTGGCGTTAAATTCTCTTATTCCTAACTCTAAAATATAAGGTAGTTGCTCTTCTAATTTTTCTAGCTGAAAAACTAAATTATCTGGTAAATTAAGGGTTATCTCAGTCATATTTAGTCATATTTAGAGTTCGATAGATTTTTTTCCTAATTGATAATAATTTAATTCTAACTCAACAGCTCATAACATCTCCCCATCCATAAAAACGGCTAAAAGCAGATGTAGCATTCCTAAACAGGTTGTGTGAAAAAATAGTTATCAAAAGAGGAGTTTTAACCCAGGTAGCTCAATTTATAGAAAGCATTCCCCAGAAACAAATCCAGAGCAATATTGCTGCTTGTACAGAGATTCTAGCGCGTTTAGTTTTAGAAAAGCAAATTATTGTCAGTATTTTACGGGAGGAAATTATGCGCGAAAAGGAAAGAGGTATCAAATTTACCGGCGTTGCATCAATGCGGGATGATGTCAATTTCATCAAGTCAAAAGTCAAAATTAAAAAGTCAAAATTCACAGGCAATTCAAACAATCCAAAATCCAAAATCCAAAATTACCAAATCATCCCATGATTGTGCAACGCCAATTTACCCACCTTAATGGGATTACCCTCGGTACTCACATCGACGATTGCCAATCCTTCACTACTGTCAGCGACCAAAGCGCGATCGCCTACTATTTCCACATCCCGATCCTACCCTGAGGTCCCAAATTTACCCACCTCAACGGATTCAGATCGCCCTCAATAAAATTAGGTTCGTAGTTGGGCTTTAGCCCCTGAAGCCTTAGTAAATCTTTAACCAAACTTACCAGAAGTAGAGGCAATTAGGAAGGCTGCGTAGGTAAGGATATAACCCACAGTAAAGTGAGCTAAACCAGCTAGACGAGCAGACTTAGTATTAAGTCTATTTAATCATTCCTTTTTTTAGACGATAATTAGTTAACGGACTACGACGAATATCTGCTTCTACCATGGCAATAAGTTCATCAAGTTGCAAGGTTAAAGCATCAAGTTGTTGACAAACTGATCTGAGATTGTTAAGAGTCTTGTCAATAATTTCCGGTTCGGGTAATTTTGGTTTATCATCCATCATAATTTCCAATCCCTTTTAATTTCTTTTATGGTTGCCTCTACTGCATCAAGGTTAGCTTGAGTTTGTTGAATTGATTGCTCTAATAACTCAAGCATAGCAGGACTAGTTAATGGTTGTTCTTCTGCGATTCTAAGTAACAAAGTACAAAAACGACTATAAGGATTTCTAAGTCTTTCTACAGAATTCTGCAACTGTTCTAAAACTATACCAGTTTCTTCTGTTTCACCGTAAATTTCAAAAATTGCTAACTCTATAGCTTTCGCTTCATTAATGCCATTCAAAAGCTTTCGCTCTAAATTTAATACACTTATAATTATTTCATCTGATAATTTTGCCATAGAATCTTTGAATTAATTCATGTTGAATTGAAAACCCCCTACCGGAAGGCAGGGGGCTTATCTAATCACCTATATACTTAGTAAATCTTTTAACCAAACTTACCAGCCGTAGAGGCAATGAGGAAGGCTGCGTAGGTAAGGATATAACCCACAGTAAAGTGAGCTAAACCTACCAAACGAGCTTGAACGATAGACAGAGCAACGGGCTTGTCTTTCCAGCGAACTAAGTTAGCTAGAGGAGTGCGCTCGTGTGCCCAAACGATAGTTTCAATCAACTCTTGCCAGTAACCGCGCCAAGAGATGAGGAACATGAAACCAGTTGCCCAAACTAGGTGTCCAAAGAGGAACATCCAAGCCCAGACAGAGAGGTTATTTACACCATAGGGGTTATAACCGTTGATCAACTGAGCGGAGTTAGCCCAGAGGTAATCCCGGAACCAACCCATTAAGTAGGTGGAGTTTTCATTGAACTGAGCCACATTACCTTGCCAGATGCCTAGGTGCTTCCAGTGCCAGTAGAAGGTTAACCAACCCAAAGTGTTTAGCATCCAGAACATGGCGAGGTAGAAAGCATCCCAAGCAGAGATATCACAAGTACCGCCACGGCCGGGGCCATCACAAGGGAAGGAAAAACCAAAGTCTTTCTTATCTGGCATTAATTTGGAACCACGAGCATCTAAAGCACCTTTAACCAGAATTAAAGTGGTGGTGTGCAGCCCTAGAGCGATCGCATGGTGTACCAAGAAATCGCCCGGTCCAATGTTTAAGAATAAAGAGTTAGTACCACTGTTGATAGCGTCTAACCAGCCGGGTAGGTAAGCAGCACCAGTAGAAGCGAGGCTGTCAGGATTAGATAGTAAGACATCAAAACCATACAGAGCTTTACCAGAAGCAGCTTGTACGAACTGAGCAAATACAGGTTCGATTAAGATTTGTTTCTCAGGAGTACCAAAGGCAACTACGACATCGTTATGAACGTATAAACCCAGTGTATGGAAACCTAAGAACAGAGTTACCCAACTTAAGTGAGAGATCAGTGCCTCTTTGTGTTCTAACATCCGTGCTAACACATTATTTTTGTTAGCTTCAGGATCGTAGTCACGCACAAAGAAAATCGCACCGTGGGCAAAAGCACCCACCATCAAGAACCCAGCAATGTACTGGTGATGGGTATATAAAGCCGCTTGAGTCGTGTAATCTTTGGCAATGAACACATAGGAAGGCAACGAGTACATATGTTGTGCCACCAAGGAAGTAATAACTCCTAGGGAAGCCAGAGCTAAACCTAACTGGAAGTGTAAGGAGTTATTAATGGTGTCATAGAGTCCTTTGTGACCTTCACCTAATGCACCACCGAAAGGAGTACCCTCAGGAGGTTTGTGTGCTGCCAAGATATCCTTGATACTGTGACCGATACCCCAGTTGGTGCGGTACATATGACCGGCAATGATGAAGATCACAGCGATCGCCAAATGGTGATGAGCAATGTCAGTTAACCACAAAGACTCAGTTTGAGGATGGAAACCACCCAAGAAAGTCAGAATTGCAGTTCCCGCACCGTCAGAAGTGCCAAATACGTGGCTCGCTGTATCGGGATTTTGAGCGTAAACGCCCCAATTACCAGTAAAGAATGGTCCCAAGCCAGCAGGGTGAGGTTTGACACTTAAGAAGTTATCCCAACCCACATGCTGTCCGCGAGACTCAGGAATGGCTACGTGTACCAAATGACCAGTCCAAGCTAAGGAGCTAACACCGAATAAACCAGCTAAATGGTGGTTTAAGCGAGACTCAGCATTTTTGAACCATGCCAAGCTAGGACGGAACTTGGGTTGTAAGTGTAACCAACCGGCAAACAAGAATAAAGAAGCCAGAATTAGAAGGAACACTGCACCCTGATAGAGGTCTTGGTTATTGGTCATCCCGATGGTATAGAACCAGTGATAGACCCCAGAGTAAGCGATATTTACAGGGCTAGAAGCACCTGCTTGGGTGAAAGCATTGATTGCGCCTTCACCGAAGTGAGGATCCCAAATCGCATGGGCGATGGGACGTACATTTAAAGGATCTTTGATCCACTGCTCGAAATTGCCTTGCCAAGCTACATGGAATACGGTTCCAGAAGTCCACAGGAAGATGATCGCGATGTGACCGAAGTGGGAAGCAAAAATCTTCTGATATAAATTTTCTTCGGTCATCCCATCGTGGGTTTCAAAATCATGGGCTGTGGCAATCCCGTACCATATCCGGCGTGTAGTTGGATCTTGTGCTAAATCTTGACTAAATTTGGGAAACTTAGTAGTTGCCATAGCTTTTTTAGGAAATCTCCTCTTACAAAATGAGGCTGAGCCTGATAAAATCAGCTGCTCATTTTTGGTTTTCTTTGACTTGCCCAGAACTAGTAGTTATGAGCAAGTTTGGTTTGTTTGAACGGCTTTATATTTGGTATTTTATCACCTAATTTTTACCGTTTCTGTTCAAGATTGACTTAAAAATTTGCATTCTAGCCTACCGATAAGATTCTGGCAAGGAAGAATGCCCAAGTAGTCACGATGCCTCCTAGAAGGTAGTGTGCTACTCCTACCGCGCGACCTTGAATGATACTTAAGGCACGAGGTTGAATTGCTGGAGCTACTTTTAGTTTATTATGAGCCCAGACAATCGATTCAATCAATTCTTGCCAGTAACCACGTCCGCTAAAGAGGAACATTAAGCTAAAGGCAAAGATAAAGTGTCCTGCTAAGAACATAATGCCATAAGCAGACAGAGCAGAACCATAGGAATTGATTACGTTAGCTGCTTGAGCCCAGAGGAAGTCACGCAACCAACCGTTGATCGTAATTGCACTTTGAGCGAAATTACCACCAGTAATATGAGAAACTGTGCCATTGTCTCCAACTGTACCCCACACATCAGACTGCATTTTCCAGCTAAAGTGGAAAATCACAATCGATAAGGAGTTATACATCCAGAATAGGCCGAGGAAAACGTGATCCCATCCTGATACTTGGCAAGTACCGCCACGTCCAGGTCCATCACAAGGGAAACGGAAGCCCAACTCAGCTTTGTCAGGAATGAGACGAGAGCTGCGAGCATAGAGCACGCCCTTGAGCAGAATTAAGACTGTAACATGGATGGTGAAAGCATGGATATGGTGAACCATGAAATCAGCAGTTCCCAAAGTAATAGGCATCATTGCTACTTTGCCACCTACGGCAACTACATCGCCACCAAAAGCGTAGCTAGCAGTCGCACCTGCAAAAGGAGCAGTGTTACCAGGGGCAAGGGTATGGAGATTTTGTACCCATTGAGCAAATATAGGTTGAAGCTGAATTGCGGTATCAGAGAACATATCTTGGGGGCGACCCAAAGCTCTCATGGTGTCATTGTGGATATATAAACCGAAGCTATGGAAGCCTAAGAAGATACATACCCAGTTCAGGTGAGAGATGATCGCGTCACGGGAGCGGATCATTCTGTCTAGGACATTATTGACATTCTTAGCTGGATCGTAATCCCTTACCATAAATATCGCTGCGTGAGCACCAGCACCAACAATCAGGAAGCCACCAATCCAGATATGGTGGGTGAATATAGAGAGTTGAGTGCCATAGTCAGTGGCGATGTAGGGATAGGGTGGCATAGCATACATGTGGTGAGCCACAATGATGGTCAAAGAACCTAACAGAGCTAAGTTAACTGCCAATTGTGCATGCCAAGAGGTAGTCAGGATTTCATAAAGTCCTTTGTGACCTTCTCCTCCAAATAGCAGGGGATCTCCTTTATGACCTTCTAAAATTTCTTTGATGCTATGACCTATACCCCAGTTAGTGCGGTACATGTGACCGGCAATAATAAACAAAACTGCGATGGCCAAGTGATGGTGGGCAGTATCAGACAACCATAAGCCGCCTGTTACGGGATTTAAACCACCTTTAAAGGTCAGGAAGTCCGAATATACTCCCCAATTTAAAGTAAAGAATGGCTTCAATCCTTGGGCAAAACTGGGATATAGCTCTGCCATCTTAGCTGGATCTAAGATAAATTCATGGGGCAAAGGTATGTCTTTGGGGGCTACACCAGCATCCAACAATTTATTAATTGGTAAGGATACGTGGATTTGGTGTCCTGCCCATCCTAGAGAACCCAATCCCAATAAACCAGCTAAGTGGTGGTTGAGCATAGATTCCACATTCTGGAACCATTCAAGTTTTGGAGCTCTTTTGTGGTAGTGGAACCAACCAGCAAATATCATCAAGCCTGCCATGACTAGACCGCCAATGGCCGTTACATAGAGCTGATAACTATTAGTGATTCCCGAAGCTCTCCAAAGCTGGAAGAAGCCGGATGTGATTTGAATGCCGTGGAAACCACCACCCACATCAGCGTTAAGAATATCTTGACCCACTATGGGCCAAACTACCTGAGCGCTCGGTTTAATATTAATGGGATCGGTTAACCAAGCTTCATAGTTAGAGAAGCGAGCGCCATGAAAATACATGCCGCTTAGCCAAACAAATACTACTGCTAAGTGACCGAAGTGAGCACTGAAGATTTTCCGAGAAATATCTTCTAAGTCACTGGTTTGACTATCGAAATCGTGTGCGTCGGCGTGGAGGTTCCAAATCCAGGTAGTGGTTTTTGGACCTCTGGCTAGAGAGCGATCGAAGTGACCGGGTTTTCCCCATTTCTCAAAGGAAACAGGTACTGGATCGTTGTCAACTACTATTCTAGCTTTCGCCTCTTTCTTGGGAGGGCTTACTGTCATGAGGTATTCCTCTTTCGACAAGAACTTTAACTACTACATTAATGACGATGATAAGGGTAATCAGTACTTTCTGTGCGATTTGCTTAACAATATTTAAAATTTGCTCAACCTTCTGTCTTACAAAGGTTATCAGCAAAACTTTATTTCTTAAAAGTCAAGGAAAAGTAACTTTTCTTTACAAATCACTGAAAAATGAACTAACTATGATTGGGTGCGGAGCCATACCGCAATGTTTTCGTACGTAAAATCTTGGATGAAAATAATGGTTGTCAGTTGAAGGATTGGTGAGGAGAGCTCTTTAATTCTTTTGCCTCACTGACAGTCAGAAAAAGTTCAGCAAAATTAATCTTAGTAGCAAGATATGAAATTCAGTATAAATGGGTAAGCTTCATTTAGAAATTAACTAATACATTAGCAAGATTCTCAGTAATTTGAGCAACCTACTTAGGAATGTACTGAGTTTGTTGTTAATTATTAGCTTAATTTCATCAAAAAAACTCCAGAGAAAGGGGATAATAATTATGGTTCAACCTACAGCAAATGAGCAGTACATGCTCGAACTGATCAATCGTGGCCGCCTAGATCCTAAGAGCGAAGCAGCACGTTACGGAATCGACCTGAATCAGGGGTTGGCTTCCGGTACAATTTCCGCAAATAGTAAACAACCTTTAGCTTGGAACCTTAACTTAATTGACGCTGCTAGAGGGCACAGCCAATGGATGCTCGATACTGACACCTTTTCCCACACCGGAGCGGGAGGAAGTAGTCCAGGGCAGCGGATGACCAATGCTGGATATCAATTCACTGGTAGCTGGAGGTGGGGAGAAAATATTGCTTGGAAAGGTACAACGGGAATACCAAATGTTACTCAATTCATTGCCGATGAACATAAGAATCTTTTTCTGAGTTCAGGTCATCGTCGTAACATCTTGAATGATGATTTTCGAGAAATTGGCATTGGTGCATTAGAGGGAGTTTATACCACCTCCAATGGCAGTAATTATAATGCCGTGATGACTACACAAAACTTTGCTAAATCGGGTTCAGCTTTATTTTTGACCGGCGTTGCTTTTGATGATTCAGTTATTGACGATGCTTTCTACACTGTAGGTGAGCAACTTAGGGGAATTACTGTTGAAGCATTGCGTTTGTCAGATAATCAAATATTTTCCACCAACACCCTAGATGCTGGCGGCTATCAAATAGCCTTAGAGCCTGGAACTTATCAGGTGACTTTCTCGGAAAATGATTTAGATTATTTTACTGATACCATTACAATCAGCACACAAAACCTGAAACTCGATCTCGATACTAGTGATTTATCAACACCCACACCTACACCTACACCTGAACCCATACCTACACCTGAACCCATACCCACACCCATACCCACACCAAAGTCAACTCTCACCTTAACTATAGATTTTACTAGCCTTACTGAAGGAGAAACAACTTTAGCTACTGTTAGCCATAACCCAGAAACTACTGGTGAATTGAAGGTGTACCTCAGCAGTGATGATAATAATCAAGCTACAGTACCTGGCAGTGTGATTATTCCTGAGGGAGAAAATTCGGTTAGCTTTACTATTGACGCTGTCGATGATGCCATTGTTGATGGCGATCGCACTGTGAACATTACTGCTTCTGCTAATGGCTTTAGTAAGGTGATGGAGTCATTAGTAGTCAATGATAATGATACTGACACTGCTAACCAAGATATGTTTTTTTTCTCTCTCAATCGGAAGAGTAGATTCGGTAGCCTGAGTGTCGCCAATGAAGATATTGTCCAATTCGATGGACATCAATTCAGTAAGTACTTCGATGGTTCCGATCTTGGTCTTGGTGGCATGAATATAGATGCTTTTGACATCATTAGTGACACCAAGATTCTTATGTCGTTTACTCGTTCAACCACAATTGGCAACCTCAAGGTGGACGACTCCGATATTCTCATATTTACAGCCCAAGAACTGGGCGAGAATACCAAGGGAACCTTAGAAATGTACTTTGATGCTAGTGATGTAGGCTTGAGTACTAATGGTGAAGATGTAGATGGGCTTCAACTGCTTGCCAACGGAGGACTTCTAATCTCGACCAAAGGTTCATCTAAAGTATCAGGTATCTCCGGCTACAGTAGGGATGAGGATATTTTGCTTTTCCATCCCAGCTCTTTAGGGGATAATACTAGTGGTGATTGGTCAGTATATTTCGATGGCAGTGATGTAAACTTGAGTGAAAGTAGTGGCGAGGATGTGAATGCTGTGGCTTTAAACTCATCTGAAGACATCTATTTGTCTACTGTAAGGAGCTTTTCGGTAGGTGATTTGGCTGGAAAAGATGAGGATATCTTTACCTTCAATGCCTCTTCTTTAGGTTCTGATACATCGGGAAGCTATGGTAACCAACTGTTATTCGACGGTAGCGACTATGACTTAAAATCTAGAGATATCTTTGGTCTAGATCTTGCTATTGGTACTTTGGTTTAAGAAGGAATTGTAGATGGTCGAGGGTAGATTGTAGATTTACCCTCGACTGAAGTTCGTGGGCTTGGGATTTTAGATGTTAGATTTACCCTTGCTTAAAAGACAAGGGCTTGTATTTATTTAATCACTAATCTTCAATCACCAATCTCCAATCTTATGGTCATCGATCATTAATTATTCTCTCCGATAAAAAAGATAGGACGTTGATGAGGATCGACTCGATAGGAGTTTTTTTGCATTACCTTTTTGGTTTGACGAGGATCGAAATTCTCAGTAAAACTTTGTCGCAATTTTTTTACCCTGGCTTCTGTTTCCTCAACTTCAAGTCGAATTTCTGCTAATTTTTGCTGTTGAGATATATGGTATGGTAGAAGTTTTATCAAAGCAGTAAAAGCAACAAAAGATAATAATCCATTGATAATTATTTTGATACTTAGCTCTAATCCAAGTTTTAGATTAGAGTTACGTCTTTGTTTTTTTTGACGCTGAAACTCTCGATGAGAACAAAGAGTTTTAGCCATGTTTTGTGTTGATTCAAAAGATTGAGTAGCGTTCATAGGAATAAATATCAAACCTCACAAAGATTAAGTTCATAGCTGAATTCTAATACTTACTTTGTGTTTTTGGGTTAATTTTTTTGATGATTTAGTCTCATGCAAATTTATTGGTTCCTTTTAAGGAGACAAGGTCGAACATTTGTACTAAGAATAAAAGCTTACCCGTACAAAAGTACTATAAAGGAGTCGTTTTTAATTGGGTTTATGTGTTGGTTTTACCTACCCTACTTTAATTAATACTTCATTTCAACTTATTTAAAGGTAAGTTTCCCTAGTGGTTAAATAACTTTCAATCATCAACTATAAACTATTAACTATCAACTATTAACCATGTTTGATTGCGCCAATGTAGAGTAAGTATTTCAGCATCGGCTTCCACATCAAAAATCAATAAAATCTCTGCTTTTCCTGTTAACAACATTGGTTCTTTGCAAGATGAAAATCCTCGTTCTCTAGCATAAAAATCAATATTCATATTTTGTAAAGGTTGGTAATTATTGTCTTTTTGATCAGTAGTATATATTTGGGGATAATTAAGATTACTAGTATATTTACCCTCAGTATCCATCGTTGCTTCTATAATCAAGAATTTTCCTACTTGAGGCTTGATAGTTTCTCTAAGACTATTACTAGATTCGAGTTCCTCAAGAAAGTATGATTTATTAATTATAAACTTACGTCCATCTTCTTCTAAGGTATTACTATATGTTGGGGCTATATCTTCTTCATCAGTTTGTTCATTTTTTGTAACCTCTTCCTCGACAACTTCAGGCTTAGTTTCTGTAATTGACTCTGGATAGAGATTAGATATTTCTTCTTCTACTTGATATTTATCTTGTTCAATTTCTAAATTAACGTCAATGCTTGCAGTTTCATAGATAAATTTTTGTTTTGGTGGTGATGGCTTTTGTCTTTCTTGTTCTTGATTTTTGTCAATTTTTAATTCTTGGCGATCTAAATTATTAAGTTCTTCTTGTTCAGGGATAACAATGTAATTTTTAGTTTGAGTGACTTTACTGTACTCAACTATGTAAATACTATGAAGAATAATTCCCAGTATAAAATTATGAGAGTAACTAAAAACAGTCGCTATAAACCAGAGTAACCCTAAATAATATTGTCCTGATTCCAATTGTTTCATGCCTGGAATAAACTTTTGGCAATAATTCAGTAAAGATTTGCACCAAGAAGCGAATCTTTGTACATTATCTCCTAAGGATAAAAGTTCTTTTCCACAGTATTCTTTTAAATAAATAGCATATACAATTAGTCCCAGCCACCACTTGCTGATTAAGCAAAGAAAAACAACAAATAACCAAGCTAAACCTAATATAGTTTGCTGATTTTTAAATTGTTTAACTCCTGGAATGAACTCTTTTTTCATTTTGATTATATCAAATATAGGTAATAATCATTATATTTATCTTAAATTGTTTTCTACATCGGAAGACGGTTAATATCTTTATTTGAACCAATTACTACCATCGATAAACCTTTCTTTAAAATGTATTGAGGATCAGGATTAATAATAAATTTATCATCATTACCTACCGCTAGAACATTTAAACCATAGCGACTGCGGAGTCGAATTTCTGTTAGGGTTCTATTATCAAATTCTTCTGGTATTAATATTTCCACAATACTATGATCGGGATCTAACTCAAAACGATCTAAAATTGCAGGTTTAGTCAAAGTATAAGCTAATTCACGCCCTGCTTCATATTCAGGATAAACTACCAAATCTGCACCTACTCGCTTTAATAATCGACCATGAATTTCTGAAGATGCCTTAGCCACAACATATTTTACTCCTGCTTCTTTGACATTAAGAGTAGTAATAATACTTTCTTCTAAATAGTTACCAATAGAGACAATAACCGTATCAAATTCAAAAATTCCTGCTTCTTTTAAAGCAGTAGGTTCGGTACAATCAAGTTGAATGGCATTAGAAGCAATTTTATCAGTTAAGGCTTGAGCAACTAATTTCTCATCAATATCAGTAGCGAGGATATCATAGCCCATTTTATATAAAGTTTGACAAACTGAGCGACCAAATCTGCCTAAACCAATTACTGCAAATTGACGGGTTTCTCGACGAATACTAGCTAAGAATTTGAGGGGACTTAAATTTATGCCAAAAATTGCCGTACTTTTGCTACTTTTTTCCGTTTTTTTTAGTTTATTAATATCTATCATTTTCCCTCATTAACCTACTAAAAGATTTTCTTCTGGATATTTAATTCTACTAGGACGAGGATCTCCTAAAATAGCCGCCATAAATAAAAGAACTCCTACTCTACCGATATACATGGTAACAATTAAGAGCAATTTTGCCAATCCTGATAAACTACCTGTAATTCCTGTAGAAAGTCCTACGGTTGCGAAGGCAGAAATTACTTCAAAAAAGATAGTAATAAAATTAAAATCTAATTCAATAAAGGAGATAATAGCAGTAATACATACTACTGTTAAAGCTGAACCAAAAAGAACCGCCATGGCTTTTAAAATTAAGGCAACGGGTACTTCTCTTTGATACATTATGACTTCTTCTTGCCCTCGTAAAACCGATCTTGTTGCATGGGCGAGAATGCGTAAAGTAGTAGTTTTAATCCCCCCACCTGTACCGCTTGGACTAGCACCAACAAACATAAATCCCATAGTTAAAAATAAACCAGCAGTAGTCATTTTGCCAATATCTATAGTGTTAAAACCAGCAGTTCTCGTGGTAACAGATTGAAACCATGCTGCTAAAATTTTTTCCTGAAAATTAAATTGGAATAAAGTTTCATAATTGCTATATTCCACAATTAAAAAAGATATAGTGCCAGTAACTAACAAAAACAAGGTAGTACTCGTAACCACCTTAAAATTTAAAGAAAAACAAAATTTTCTATTTTTATCTCTCTTGATTTTATCCAATAACCACAGATATAGTTCAATGATAACTTGATAACCAATTCCTCCCAAAATAATTAACATTGTGATAATAAAATTAATTTTTAATGATGTATCGTAACCAACTAAACTATCAGCAAATAAACTAAATCCAGCATTATTCCAAGCACTAACACTATGAAATATAGCTAACCAAAGCCCTTGATAATTACCATATTTCGCTTCAAAAGTTTGAAACATTAAGATAACGCCAAGGATTTCAAAAACAAGGGTAGTTGCAATAATAGAACGAATTAAATTACGACTTCCCTGTAAAAAAGGACGATCAAACTTTTCTTTAATAGCAAATTTATGGCGCAAATCAAATTTACGTCCAATTATTAACATGAGGAAGGTAGTAGTAGTCATATAACCCAACCCGCCAACGGAAATTAGCAGGAGAATAATGAATTCTCCCCAAAAGGAAAAATACGTTCCTGTATCTACAACAATTAACCCCGTGACACAGACAGCAGAAGTAGCTGTAAATAGAGAAGTAATTAAATTTCCCCATTCTCCTGTCGCAGTAGAAAAAGGCATAATTAGTAACAGAGTACCTATGCCAATTACTGCTAAAAACCCTAAACATATAGTACGAGCGATGGTCATGGATAATTTGTCATCTGTTGTTAGTTTTTAAAGCTGCTAAAACAGCGCTATGGATTGTACCATTACTCACTACAATGCCTCGATTATCTTTCATTTTACTATTGCTGGCAAAATCTAGGGGTTTTCCATGCATATCAGTTACTTTTCCCCCTGCTTCTTCAACTATAATCGAACCTGCAGCGTGATCCCAGATATTTTCCCGATAGTTTGGAGTTTTAGGGGAGGGAAGGCGCAAGTAAAGGGCGGCTTCTCCCGAAGCTACGATACCATATTTGGCTTGAGAATCTACCCGGACGGATTCAGTAGTTATACCTACAGCTTTAGCCATAGCATTTTGTTGCTCTTGATTACCATGACTAGATTCTACACTTTCGACGAAGCGAAAACGAGCCAGATCGTCATTTTGAACTACTTGTAACTGAGTTAAATCACCGCCAACCAGGGGCATTTGGTATGCACCTTCACCACGAACAGCGACAAATAATACCCCTGTATCTCCTGTAGATGAAGTTAAAGCCGGACAACCTAATACTCCTAATTTTACCTCTCTATCTTCAATTAAAGCTAAAGCGATCGCATATTGATCTTGCCTTAGAAATCCTTTGGTGCCATCAATGGGATCTAAAGTCCAAAAGCGATTAGCGATCTTACCATTACCGCGATCGATCCAGTCTAAAACTTGTTCTGGGGTAGCATCAGCTATGACAGATGTAACATAATCTGTGACTTTACTTAAAACAGCCGCTTGCTCGCTTTGGCGCAGGGCAGTAGCATCTTCTTCACCAACGATAGCATCCTCAGGAAAAGCTTCGGCTAGAGCTTTACAAACTACTGCTTGAGAGCCAAAGTCTGCTACTGTCACAGGGCTTTTATCTTTCTTTTCGATCGCCTCAGGGATGTCTTGACGCACTTGTTGGCATAGTTTCCCCGCTGCAATTACTGCTGCTATGGCTACTTGTTTTTCTTGTTCGTAGGTCATTTTGTTCTGTCAACTAGTTTATTTCACTTTAAATCATTTCAGCAATTGGTATATAATCCATTTTAGAATTGAAACTCGTTATTTCAATTTTAATTAGTTCCAATGAATTTACCTCTATATGCTCTAGTTGCTTTAGTTCCCATTCTGGCAGTTTTTATCTTCCTAGTAGTATGACGATGGCCGGCTCAACGGGCAATGCCATTAATCTATTTAATCACCGTTGTTAACGCTGCACTGATTTGGCAAGTTCCCCTGGCTCAGATTGGAGCTGCGACTGTTGAAGGTGCTATAACTGCCATCCAAATCCTCTACATCCTTTTTGGCGCAGTCCTCTTGTTGAATACTCTCAAAGAATCGGGAGCTTTAACCCGAATTTGTCAGGGCTTGTTGAACCTCTCTGGCGATCGCCGCTTTTAGGCTAACAATTCATCTACCGGTAAGGTAAAGCCCAATAAGACTTTTTGGGTACTCACCACTTGACCAGAGCCAAACATCAACCCCCCGTTCTCAGTCACGATCGTCACCCATCGGCTCTCAGGAAAAACCAGCCAGACTTCCTCACCTCCAGATTCTAAATATTCCTGCGCTTTTAGTAATATATTCTCTGCCAAGTCAGTAGGAGAAACAATCTCAGCACACAAAGGAAAACTTTGAGGTAAGGCAGCCACATTGCCAAACTGGGTAACTAATTCAGGGGTAAGATAGGCAACATCTGGCGATCGTCCTTGCTTATTAGTACGGCAAGGCACATCTGTGTAAACTTCTCCCCCTTGTCCACTAGAATCTTTATAGTCTTCCCAATAACGACCCAGTCTCAATTGAATCTTCCCGTGCCTTAAAGTCATGCCATGTTTCTCCACCAGTTCACCGTCCACCCATTCTATCCTTTCGGGGGGATTGGTTATGAACTCTTCTAAAGAGATATTCTCTTTGATGGCCGTAGCAATTACCATAATGTCCTTCTCCGGTTACTAGAGTTCAAATGCCAATGCCTAAGCGTCCTGCTAGGCTGGGGCTAAGAGGAATTAAAGTAGCTAAGGTCAAAAATAAAGCCAGTAAACCCCAAGCTGCTCTGGTATCATCAGGTTCCGTCACCTCATTGAGACTAGGACGTTCTAAATCTCTCTGCAAAAATAGAATTACAATTGCCCAATATAGAGGGATAGAATTAGCTGGATTAAATAAACCGACTATACCTAAGATTACGAGGGTGCCAATGGTAGTTCTACGAGCAATTTTTCGTCCATAGATAGCTTGAACAATTCTACCTCCATCTAGTTGTCCTGCGGGGAGTAAATTTAGAGCAGTAATGACTAAACCTAACCAACCAATTACAGTGAGGGGATGGACATCTACTACAGCAGAGTGTAAAGCAGAACCCAAAATCACTTTGGCAAGAGTACCAACTAAAATTGAACCCTGAAAAAATCCTGTCGGGATTTGGAATATACTACCAGCATGAGATAAAACTAAACCAACAATTAACATCCCCAGAGAAACAATACCTCCCACAGCAGGTCCGGCTATAGCTACATCGAATAAAGCACTGCGGTTAGGTAGTAAAGACTCAAATCTTGTAATCGCACCAAAAGAGCCAATTTGCCAAGTAGGTAAGAAAAAGGGAATACTTAGACGCAGATTATAACCTTTAGCAACTACTCGATGACCAATTTCGTGAGCAATTAAAATTATCCACAGTCCTAAAGTGAGAGGAATTGCTTCTTGATATCTACCCCAATTACTGACTAAGTCAAACCCTAATAATAAACTAATCGCTTCTAAACTAGTAAAAATAGTAGCTAGCAACAGGACAAGGGCTAAATTTTTCTGCGCTAAGGTAGTAGGTTGAGGATCGTTGCTACTAGGGAGCACAATTACCACGGGTTTTCCTTCAGGAGTTTCTACTAAAAAGAGACGATATCTATCACCTAAATTTTTTCTTAATTTTTCTGTAAGTTTCTGATGAATAATTTCTGGTTCTCCTCTTAAATTGCCTTTGAAAATAGCACCTTCTTGATAAGAAATGGTTTTAGTAGCAAAAAAGGTATCAATGCCAAAAATACCTTTAATAATCTTCAAGTCTTCTTCATCTATAGGTAAAGTTTCCGGTCTAATTTGTTCGTTTTTACCATTCTCTTGGTTCTCGCTATTGACAAAAGTTGTAACTTCTGTGTCAGTTTTTGATTCTTGTTCCTCTTTGAGGCGTTGAGAAGCACGTTGTTTTAAGACTTCATCTTGTCCTTCTGAGCGTAAACGATTTCCCAAATATATGTAAGCCACGAAGGAAGCAACCAGTAAAAAAATAATTCCCACTAGATTAAGATAAATTCCTACAGCAAACAATCCAAAAAACAATAACCAAGGAGCCATTAATACTACAGACTGTAACCAAGCTAAAATTCCTAGTTTACCGTAAGATTTAGCTCGTTTATAGCCCCAAATCAGTATGGCTAAAGCAACCAAAATAATAGCAATTACAGCAATATTTTCCGATGAATTAAGCATTTTTTTGTTGATGGTTGATGGTTGATTGATATAGAATTGAAGTGTTCTTTAAGAAACTAGTGGTAGAGTGCTTAAATGAAACGGGAGTTTAAAATTCCCACAAGTATTAAAAAATAAGGCTTTTTCATTCTGAATTCTGCATTCTGAATTCTGCATTCCACCACTAGCTCCAGGATTTTTCTGCAAATAGTAGGTTTTTTGGCTTTTTTTCTCCTGCTATGGGTTTAGTTTTTTCTGTCATGGTTCAGTTCTAAAATTTTTAGTGACTCTTCTGGAGAAACTTGCTCAAAGGTAATTACGTCCTAGTTGTTCCCTATTACCTTACCTTCTTCTACTTTAATATATCACTGATAGCTTTTTAAGATTCAACAGCACTGCGGAGGTTTCCTTGATGTTGATTGAGCAAGTCATGAGCCGCTTCTGGTTCTTTACCAGTCCAGTGCATTAATAGAGCCAATTTTACCTTATACTCGCTCTTTTTTAACAAATCTGCTGCCTGTTCACGATTTAAATCAGTTAAATCACATAGAATACGTAAAGCGCGGTCTAAGAGTTTATTATTAGTTACGGATACATCGATCATGCGATTACCATAAACTTTCCCCAAACGTACCATTACTCCCGTGGAGATAATATTTAAGGCCATTTTAGTTACTGTGCCTGCTTTGAGTCTAGTGGAACCTGCTAAAATTTCTGGTCCAGTGAGTAAACGAATGTCGAGATCAGTTTCTATTTGTACTTGTTGGCGAGGTACGCAAGATATGGCTGCGGTTTTGGCTCCTCTTTGTTTTGCTGCTTGCAAGGCACCATGTACAAAAGGTGTCGTTCCCCCTGCGCTGATGCCAATCACCACATCTAAATCATTGATTTCGCGTTGAGCGATCGCCTCTGCTCCATCTTCTCGACGATCTTCTAAATCTTCTGAACTACGAACTAGGGCAGCCGCTCCCCCTGCAATGATGCCCTGAACCATCTCAGGAGGAGTACAAAAGGTAGGAGGACATTCTGCGGCATCTAATACTCCTAAACGTCCGCTCGTACCTGCACCGACATAAAATAATCTACCCCCTTGACTTAAAGCTTGAGTGCTCATCTCGATTGCTTTGGCTAGAGCATCTCTGGCGTTGGCGATCGCTTCTAAGGTTTTAGCATCCTCACGATTAAACAAATCGACTATTTCTAGAGAAGATAATTGGTCTAAATTCTCACTCTGGGCATTAATTTGTTCAGTGAGTAAATGTCCTCTTGATTCAATCTTAGTCATTGATGTTTGGGGGCAGGGATTTAGCTAAATTAGCAATTTGAGTTGCTATTTGATTATTTTAGAATAAGCAATGGTAAATTACAACAATCCTTCTAGTTGACGGCGGATACGCTCTAGTTCATCTGAAGACATTTGCTCGGATGATTCATTCTTTTCTGGCTCTGGTTGTGTCTGATAATGTCCTTCTGCATTCCAATCCGTTTGCTCTAAATTTTTCTCTGGTGGCAACTCTAACACCCCCTCTTCGATAATTTTCCAATCGTAACCTGCATCTCGACAAAATTCTTCTACTTCTTCTGAATCAATTGCTTCTACCGAAGGAGAGGGAAAATCTTGTGCTTCTAGCATTAAACTATAGCGAGTAGCATCATCTTCTGATTCAAACATCAAGACGATGTTGTGTTCGGCAACTTGCAGTGTATGGATTCCTTCGTTATCGGTTCCGGCGTTATACAAGAGAATATAGACACGCATTATTAATTATTAATCAACAATTATCAGTAATTCAATTATTCAATTATAAGATAGTGGAGAGCAATGAAGAATCTATTCAAATTGTTTAAGCAAGCAATAAAAGTAGGATCGCTGCGCTCTAAGTCAAAAGTCGTCAGGGCGGGTTTTACCCCAAGCTTAGGATATGATAGTAATATAGATAGATATATCAACAGTCAATCCTTGATGTTTGAGGATAAAAAAATGACTAACATACCCACAAGTTATCTTTTCTGGTTATGCTGGTTTGCTGGTTTTGCAGGCTTACATCGGATTTATAACAAAAAGTTTCTCACTGGTTTGCTGTGGTTTTTCACTTGGGGTTTATTTGGTGTGGGGCAGATTATTGATTTGCTTTTGATTCCCACTATGGTAGAAGAACACAACCTGAAAGCTAGACGCAGACTAGGTTTATCTTCAACTGGTATTCCTTTAGAGTCTTCTCATGCTCAAGCTAGCCAAACTTTTTCGCCTTCTCAAGCTAATCAGCTCAAACACACTATATCTCAATCTTTACCTCAACAAGTAATTATGGTTAGATTAGCTCAAGCAGCACAAAAAAGAGGTGGGAAATTATCCGTTACTCAAGCGGTAATTGATACGGGAATTAGTTTTGAGCAAGTGGAAGCTGCTTTCAAGCACATGGCAAACAAAGGTTATGTGATGGTAGATAATCATCCTACTAGCGGAGTGATCGTTTACGATTTTCTCGAATTATCCTAAATTGCCATAAATTACCCAAAAACTCAACAAATGACAAATGACAAACTATATATTAACTAATTTCTCGTCAGCCACTTTTGCCCATTTAAGCGTTGTAAAGTATATAAAACCATTAAATCTAAGGTTACTTTACGCTCATCAATCATAAAGGATTCAAGAGTACTAGGTTTTTTCTCATTGGTAGTACAAGAAAAAGCTTTTTTACCTTTAATATTTTCATCGAGAAAATAAATATTAAATTGTCTTTGTCCGTTTTGCCAATTCCCAATTACTTGCCAGTATTCTTTACTGTCAGCTATTCCCGTCACAGGAATAGGTATTTTTAGGAAGCTTAGTGTTAGATTTGTAACCCCTTTATCCGCTAAAGCAGATTTTAAAGCAGGATTGAAGTGTTCTTCAATGAACTCGGTAAAAGGTTTATCTTCAATGGCAGGTTTTTTTGGCTTCTTGGCTGCTGCTGGTTTAGCAGTTGGTGTTTTTGGCGGCGCCGGTGTGGGTTTAGTTTCTTCTGTCATAGTTCAATTCTAATTGTTAGTGACTCTGTATAAAATTAAAGCAAAATATGATGGCATTTGTGAGTAATCTTTGGTTCAAGCGCGATCGCCACAAAATAATACCTCAAAAATCATGATTCTGCTCCTAGAATAGCAATTCAGTAATCCTCCTCTACAATTCCTCAATCAACAATCAACAATCAACAATCAACAATCAACAGTTCTCGCCGAAATTTTTATTACTGAATCGGTGTTCTAGAGAGAAAGTTGTGCTATTTTTTGGCGATATTCTGCTTCTGTTAAAATACCATTCTCTAAGGCTTCTTTTAACTTAGCAATCTTTGCTTCTTTTTTTTGTTGCTGTCTTTTATCAATAATTTCAGCCTTAACCTGCTCATGTATTTGCTTGATTTTCTGTTCATACTCAAAAGTATTTAAAATTCCATCTTCAAAAGCTTTTTGAAGTTTAGCAATTTTTTCTTCAATTAAAAATTCTGCTTCATAATGAGCTATTTTTTCATCTAAATTTGCTTGTTTATTTTCAAATTCTTGTTGATTAATAATTCCATCATTTAAAGCTTTTTCTAATTGGTTCAATTCTTGTTCTACTTCTTGTTCAGCCTTTTTTCTGGCCGAAAATGAATCAGTTTCCTGGGTCGCTTGATATATATCGTCAACTTTAGCAACTTTTTTCAAGTTTAAAGTATTCTCAAGATAAGCAACTAAATCATGCTCTAATATTAACGCCCATCCAGCATTAGCTAATCCCGTAAATAGAGGAATACCACCCATAAATAAGGAAGTAAAACCTGCACCCGCAATATTTGCGATCCATTTCCCAATCCTTGTTTCCACAATGAATTCTTGAACTACTGTGGGTTCATTGGACCAATAAATATTTAGTTGAAAAGCTAGATTTGCTCCCAACAAAGTTCTGATTATCCCAGTTTTCTTGGCCTGAATAAAATATCCTTGTTTTAAAGTTTTTGTCTTTATTTCGTACTGTTTAGCTTTAAACCAATTAATAATTTCTTGATTAACTTTAGCTAAATCATCAAAATTATGTGCAATAAAATAATTTTTAGCCATGATTATATTTTTCAATCTAATCTTATTTAAAGTAGCAAATCACTTTCTCCTCTCGCCAATCAGGTATAAGCATACAACTGCTATACAATTATAATATTTATGATTATCACTAAATTGATTAACTTAATCCCTCGGACTTTAACCAGTCTCTAACAACTTCTTCAACCGAACTCTCTTTACTATCCACTAAGTAATTCATCTGCTGCATTTCTGCTGAAGAAATTAACCCAGTTAATTGCTCAAGAGCTCTTTGAAGTTGCGGATATTGATTAAAAGTTGCTCGAGTAAACACAGGCACAGCTTCATAGGGAGGAAAATATTGCTTATTATCCTCTAAAACTGCTAAATCCAAGACAGAAATTAGGCCGTCAGTTGCATTGCCCGCCACTAAATCTACTTCTTGAGTAATCAGAGCTTGATAAATCAAACCCAAATCCATCTCTTGAGGGGATTGAGCAAACTTTAAATTATAAGTCTTCGCTAATCCTGGATAACCGTCTTTTCTTGCCAAAAATTCATAACCAAAACCAGCTTGCCAATTAGGAGTATATTTAGCAGCATCAGAAATAGTTTTTATGCCTAATTTTTCTGCATCCTGTCCCCGAATAACGATCGCAAAAGTATTATTAAATCCTAAAGAAGGCATTACTTCTAAATCAAATCTCTGTTGATAAAGTTGCTTAACTTTTTCATACACTCGTTGTGGATTGTTGTGGGGAGGTTGTTCTAAAATAGTCGTCAAAGCCGTACCCGTATATTCTACATAACCATCAATTTCTCCTGCTTTTACGGCTTCATGGCAGATAAATGTACCACCAAGATTAAAACGCCGGTCTACCTTTAAATTAGTCTGATTTTCGATTTGTTGGGCCAGAATTTCACCTAAAATTACCTGTTCTGTAAAATTCTTAGAACCAATAATTACTGTGCCAGCTATACTTTGGGTTGATTGCATCACAGCGATCGCCCCTACTGCCAACAAGAGCAAAACTAACCCCGAGCCTACCCAAAATCGAGGTTTAAATAGCCCTGTTCGCCTTTCTAATCTTCTTAAACTCCTTTCTAACCAACCCAATGCCGCATCCGCTAGTAGAGCAATTACAGCCGCCGGAATCGCCCCAGCCATAATTAACTGATTATTAACTGTGGCAATACCACGAAAAATAAATACTCCCAATCCCCCCCCACCAATAGCGGCGGCGATGGTGGCAATACCCACACAAATTACTGTCGCTACCCTCACCCCTGCCATAATTACTCCCAAAGCTAGAGGAATCTCTACTTTGGTTAATAACTGCCACTGAGTCATGCCCATTGCTATTCCTGCTTCGCGAATGGCAGGATCTATACTGGTAATCCCCACATAAGTATTGCGAATTAGAGGCAGTAAAGCATAAAGACTTAAAGCGGCAATGGCCGGAGTTTTTCCTATGCCTCCTACCAAGGGAATTGAGAGCAAAAAACCAAAGATTGCTAAGCTAGGGATAGTCTGAATCCCATTAGCAAAAATTAAAATAGGTTGTGCTAATTTTGGTTTCTTGGTAATAATTATTCCCAGAGGAATGCCAAGACAAATTGCCACTATCATGGCAATGAAAACTAATAGTAAATGTTCTCCAGTGCGCAATAAAATTTCCGTAAACATCATACCGCTTGGCGGAACTCGAAACTCAAAAGTATTATACTGAGATATTACACCTTCTCCTTTGGTCAGAAGGTCTAATCAAAAAACTAAATTCACCACCCTAAGAGATGATTGCTAATGTTTCCCGACTACCTTGTCTGGCAGTTGTCCTGGCTCTGTCTTTTCTTTTAACTCTCACCGGTTATCACTTTAACCAGTTTAAAGCCAAAACAGCTCAGGCATCTCAATTAATTTTAGTCACTCCCGCTGATCCTGCTACCTTTAATTATGCGCTCAATAATTCTCCCTACAATGTTTTTGGCTATATCTACTCGGGATTGCTAAGCACCAATGGCATCACAGCCGAGCTAGAGCCAGCACTGGCTGAATCTTGGCAAATTTCTGCCGATCGGCGGCAGATTACTTTCACTCTGCGCCAAAATCTCCAGTGGTCAGATGGCGAACCACTCACTGCTGATGATGTGCTTTTTACCTATGAGAACATTTACCTCAACCCCAAGATTCCTAATGCTTACAGAGATTTTCTGCGCATTGGGAGTACTGGGATGCCCCCATCGCTCCAGAAAATCGATCGGCGGCGAGTTGAGTTTACTTTGCCCGAACCCTTTGCTCCTTTTATCAGAGGCGCAGGAACACTGCCAATTCTTCCCACTCATGCCTTGCGCTCTTCTGTGCTATCTACCGATGCCAATGGCGAGCCTCAATTTCTCGGCATTTGGGGAACCGACACCAATCCCCGCAAAATTATTGGGAATGGTCCCTACCGCATAGAAAGCTACACTCCTTCTGAGCGATTAGTTTTGCGACGCAACCCCTATTACTGGCGCTCTGATGCTCAAGGAAATCCCCTGCCTTACATCGATCGCCTTATCTGGCAAATTATCCCCTCCACCGATAATCAGTTACTCAGGTTTCGCTCTGGAGAGCTAGATAGTATGGAGGTGACGGCTGAAGCCTTTGGATTACTGAAGCGTGAGGAAAAGCGAGGAAAATACAAGATTTATAACGGCGGACCAAAAACCGGCATTAGATTTGTTGGTTTCAATCTCAATCAAGCTCGTAATGCTCAAGGAGAGCCTTTTGTTGACCCGATCAAGTCTCGCTGGTTCAATACCTTGGCTTTTAGACAAGCAGTAGCCTATGCCATTGACCGCGAAAGGATGAAAAACAATATCTATCGGGGACTAGGTGAACTGCAACATTCGCCAATTGCCGTCCAAAGTCCCTATTACCTATCGCCAGAAGCAGGATTAAAGGTATACAATTACAATCCCGAGAAGGCGAGACAACTGCTGCGCCATGCTGGTTTCAAGTACAACTCTGCCCAACAGCTCCTAGACTGGGATGGAAACCAAGTAAAATTTACCATTCTGGTGAAATCAGAAGAGAAGTCTCGGGTAGATGCAGCAGTTCAGATTAAACAAGATCTAAGCCAGATTGGGATACAAGCCGATTTGCAGGTACTTAGCTTCAACCTCGTGCTCCAAAAACTCCTCTCCCGTCGAGATTGGGAGTGCTATGTCGGTGCTTTTGAGGCAGGAGTAGTTGAACCTAACCTCGTCTCCCTGTTCTGGTCTAGTGGAGGCTCATTTCATCAATTCAACCAAGGTCCTCGACCAGGAGAAACCCTTGAGGGGTGGGAAGTTTCTGATTGGGAGCGAGAGATTGACACTCTTTTCATCGCTGGAGTTAAAGAACTCGATGAGAGCAAACGAAAGCTGATTTATGGCCGATTTCAGCAAATTGTGGCCGAAGAGTTGCCCGTGTTTTTTCTCGTGAATCCACTTGCTTTGCGGGCAGTAAGAGAGCGCGTCGAGAATATCAAATTTTCTGCTTTAGGGGGTCTTTTCTGGAATATTGATGAACTCAGAATTACCAAGACACGGCCTGAAACCGGTCGCACCTAAAATAGCAATTGGCTCTGGTTGGGAAAGCCTCCTCTACAATTCCTCAATCAACAATCAACAATCAACAATCAACAATCAACAAATGCTTATAGGGCTTAGGTGCGCGAACTCACAACCGATTGCCCCCTCTCAACAATCTTAATCGGAAGTGAAGCTTGCTGTTTACCATCGACAGCTAGATTGATCGCATAGTCACCAAAGTCTGAGAAATTGACGTTTTGGTAGTTGAGTATAATATTGAAAGCTGCTGTACTATTTCCTTCAGTTATGAGGAACTGGCGTCTTATGTCAAGAGGATTTGCTACCTGCCGGCCATCGGCATCGATAACGTCTAGATGCAAACTATGATGGCCTACCTCGCTTTTTTGAAATCGAAGACGGAGGGCGATCGCAAATGATGGGTAAGTAATCGGTTTAGAGCGAGCAGTAATTGTGTCAAAAGCACCAAGTATACAAAGTTTGCCATTATAGCTATGGGCAGAATCGCAAAAAGCAAAGATCTCAACTATCATTATTATTCATCTCTCATAATATAGTAATCTTACATCAGATTGCTATAAATCAACTTTGACGAGCCTGCTTTGTCTGTGTGAAAGTGTGTAAAAAAGTTAGATAAAGTTAAAAGTTGTCTATTAACTAAATAATGACTTATTTAGGAGTGCTATATATAGCGATTACCAAATCAGTGAGGTAAGCTCTCGACGACTAAAAACTTTATAGGATAAGGATCTAGATATACCCCATCCCAGTGAGAAACGCTATCAATAATTTACTTACTTAGTTAAAATTACTATTATGCCAGAATAATTTCTACCGATAAATTACTTATCTTTTAGAGATTTTACGGATTGTTACCCGTATAAACACTGATTTTTTCGATATAAACCCTGAATAACTCCTTTTTGTCTCAAGAATTATGCCAATATCGCTGTCTGAGTAATATTATGAATTTTAACTTATTTTTTAGAGTCAAAAGCGTAAAGATCTGGGGCATTACCAAAAGCAAAACCCAGTGAACTAACTAAATTTTGATTAGAAAAGGCACCAAAGATTAAAAATGCCGTAACTGCCATACCAGCAGCGATCGCAAATAGTGGCCGATAACCTAAACTAGCAGCAAAACCACCTAAAATTGGACCTCCCATGGCAAAACCGAGATCGAAACCACTGATACAAAAAGCAAATGTTTGTCCTCTTTCTCTGAGACTACAGCGATCGGAGATCAAAGCTAAGGTGACGGGAATAATTATCCCTGCTCCTATGCCTTCTGTCACCGCCGCCAACAGAAAAGTATTGGCACTATTCCCTAAAGCCAATAATGCCATTGAGACTGCGTAGCAAATGACACTGAAACTAATAAATAATCCTCGACCGTGACGATCGGAAGCTTTCCCGGTAAAGAAACGGACCGCAAAACTAGCGAGAGCTGCTGCTGTATAAAACAACCCAGCATTAAAATTAACTTCAATACTGCGGATGTGCAAGGGTAAAAACGTCACTAAAGTACCAAATACAGAGCCAATCAATAATAAAACCAGGGCAGGAACTACCAGAGAAGGACTAAGCAATAGTTGCCCAAAACTGCGAGTGGGTTCTAAACTAAGATTCTTTTTTACTGGAGTAGTTAGATTGCGTTCTTGTTCTTGTACTTGGTAAGCCAGGAGCAAAGCCAATAACCCGCAGATAGCGGCTACAGAGAAGAGCAGATAATAACCGCTATAAGCTTGAATAAAACTACCTAAAGCTGGTCCTATGGCCATACCAATGGGTACTACTAAGCTCATATAACCGATTAACTCGCCCTTCTGCTTGGGAGGAGAAAGATCTACTACCAAAGCACTATACCCAGTAGTAAAAGCAGCCACGCTAATGCCATGAAAAGCTCTAATTCCCATGAGATGGTGGAGGGAATCAAATAATAGGTAACCTACAGGAGCACTAGCCGCCACAAAAGTACCAATTAAGACTACTAACTTACGACTGTGCCGATCGGCTAATTTTCCTAACCACATCCGAAAAAGTAGCAGTCCAATAGCAAAGCAACCCATAACTAAACCAACTTCTCTTGCTGTTGCACCAATGTCCTGAATATAAGCAGGGAGAGTAGGAAGTAAACAAGAAATACTTGTCCAAAATAAAAGGCCTACAGCAAAAAGGGTTAGGAGATTGCGTGACTTATTGGGTTCTAGACTCTTGAAGCTTTTTAGGAGGTCCACATTCATAGCGCGTAGGTATCCACTAAATATCTTAATATATCTTTATACATTTTTTGGGGATTGGAATAATCGCGCAATCCAAAATCTAAAATCTAAAATCTAAAATCTCAATATGTTATGGCTAAAATTTTGCCTCAGTTAAATTACTCAGTTTGGATTTTAGCATCCGGAAGATTATTATCTCAAATTGGTAATGGTTTTATTTTATTTTATGCTCCCATATTTTTTGTCAACCGAGTGGGTTTACCGGCATCGGCAGTGGGCATTGCTTTGGGCAGTGCTTCAGTTTCCGGGATTTTGGGGCGCTTTTTAGGAGGCAGTTTCAGTGACTCTCCTTTTTGGGGCAGAAAAGGTACTTTATTACTTTCGGCGGCAATTTCAGCCATTGCTGACGTGTTTCTGGCCTTAACTTATAATTTTACTATTCTGGTTATCGGTAATTTGTTGATGGGTTTGGGGATCGGTCTATATTGGCCGGCAGCTGAAGCAGCGGTAGCAGATTTGACTACTGTTGAGCAGCGGCATAAGGCTTTTGCTATGACCAGACTAGCCGATAATCTCGGTTTAGGGATCGGGGTAGCATTAGGAGGCGCCTTAATTGGTTTATCAGACAATTATCGAGCCTTATTTATCATTGACGGTCTTTCTTTTGTCTTATTCTTTCTGCTGATCTATTTTGCCATCCAAGAAACTTATCAATTCACTTCCCAACCAGGACAATCAAGCTATCAAGGATGGTTAGTGGCTTTAGGCGATCGCCGTCTGTGGATTTTTTTCTCGGTCAATATTCTCTTTACCACCTATATTTCTCAAATACAAACTACTTTACCCCTCTATTTAACGAATTTTGTCTCCACCAGAGACTTTACCATCATTACCATTAGTGGTTTATTTACTTTGCATATTGCTTTTGCTGCTCTATTCCAATTACCAGTGGTTCATTGGCTTAACCGTTTCAATCACATTCATGCCTTAATGATTGCTTTACTGAGTTGGGGATTGTGTTTCATTTTAGTCTGGTTAACTGGGAATGTCAGTAATTATGCCCTAATTTGGGGGGTTTTAGCCTTACTTGTCGGGGCGATCGCCGTGGTAGCTTATACTCCTTCTGCTTCAGCTCTAGTGGTTGATTTATCACCTCCATCACTGCGAGGGATTTATTTTGCAGTTAACTCTCAGTCTTGGGCTATAGGTTATTTAATTGGTCCACCTCTGGGTGGTTGGGTGCTAGATCGTTCGGCAATTTACGTGCATAACTATTGGTTAGTTGCTGCTAGTAGTATTAGCGTCGGCATTTTAATTCTGTGGTATTTGGAAAAAATGCTGATGGTTGATGGCTGATAGGAGAAAACAATCAACCATCAACCATCAACCATCAACCATCACCAAGGACTACTAATCATGGTAAAGCCTGCCCAGTAGAAGGGATGGGATAAATTTTGTCCTTCCCCAAGGTTAAGATTATCAGGCAAGGCTACCACTCTTCCAGAAAGTAGTAAGTGATTGCCCTCAGACAGGAGTAAGTAATTGTCTTCAAAACGCACCTCTCCCCTGAGCATAGCTATTTGGGCTTGTCGTAAAGCCTCCGCTTTAGTTGAAGCTTTAGTTAATTGTCGATAAAACTCACTCATGAGAGCCAGGGTACCTGCGTCACTCACATACCAAATACTGGCTAAGGCTGATTTCACCCCTGACTGGAGAGCTAAACCCGCAAATCCTAATTCAGCTTCCGCGTCTCCTATGGCAGTTTTACAAGCACTGAGGACGATTAATTCAGGAGGTCTATTCCAGTTTAACCTTCCCATCTGCTCTAGAGTTAGTTTGGTATCCCAGAACTGGATGAAGGAATTAACAGGTTTCCCGGGGCTGAATTCAGCATGAGTAGCTAAATGCACAATATCAAATGATTGCGAGGCTAGCTGGGTTTGCATATTTTGCACCGTAAAGCTTTGGTTTAAGAAAGATTCCTCCTGCCAAAATTGCTGAGGATTTCTGCCAGCCTGGAGTTCCCGAACAATGGTTGATAACTCTACAGGTACCGCCGGTAGAGGATTCTCTTGGGGAAACTCAGATGCGCCCATGACCAGAATTTGCCCCCCCTGGAAGCTAACATAATTTGTGTCGATCAGGTTAAAAGCGGGAATGTGAGTTAAGCTATACTTCTCGATCAAGAATTGTTGACCATCATGTAAGGCGGCAAGGGGTAACCCCCGAACTCCATTACTCAGACAAAATAGAATCGTGTCGATCGCCTCAGGCTGTAGATATTCAGCCTCTAATGGCTCAATCAACCACTGGTGCAATTGTTGAGCTCTACTTAGATTAGTGGGCAAACTGATGTCGTTAAGGTCCTCGTGGAAATTCTGAACCGTCTTCTGGAGCAGCGCAAGGGGAACGTCGTACAAGTCTCGCACAATTGGTTCTCTTCCGGGAGTGATTAGGACCAAATGCAGATGGTCTTCACGAGGAGTAACCCAGAGTACTGCTGGTTTAGTTCCCGTTTGTCGAGCAAGTCGAGACAGGGTGTCAGCGATCGCTCTAGGTGTTTGGGTCACCTCAGCCAAATCTCTACCAAAATAGTTCTCGTATTCTTTTTCCAATCTTCGCTCCATGGCCATGATTGGTTTAGTTAACGACGCTGCCCGCACAGGTGTTTCTGAGGGTTGAGATGTAGCTATCTGCGGATTTAATCCCGCCAGTACCACGGTTACGCTGAAGCAAATGACACTAGCGACTCCATTGGTAAAGGTGGCAGTTTGACGGAGCCAGAATTTTGGTTGCCTCATAGGTTTTCCTCTGAATCTAAGCTTTTCTCTATCAGCTATCAGTTATTCTTATCAATTCAATCTTACCAAGAAACTCAAAATTAGGGCATAATGTATTTATATAGATACAATTACTAAAAACACTAGCCTGGGCTTATAAACAATTCCAAACATATCTATGCTACAATCCTGCTCACCAGAAAATCAGATCTTTAGCCACAAACTACCCCAAATCTTTTCTAGGGAAGAACACACCATTAGCAATAGTGCAGTTCCCATGGTAGTAGAAACATCAGGAGTAGGGGAGCGCATGTTTGATGTTTACTCCCGTCTACTGAGAGAACGAATTATTTTTTTAGGTACTGCTATTGATGACAAACTAGCTGATGCGATCGTGGCTCAACTACTCTATCTAGAAGCTGAAGACCCTGACAAAGATATTTCTTTATATATCAATTCTCCTGGAGGTTCGGTCTACTCAGGACTGGCAATTTATGATACAATCCAGCAAATTCAACCCGATGTAGTAACTATCTGTTATGGAATCGCCGCCAGTATGGGGGCATTTTTACTTTCCGGTGGAACCAAAGGAAAACGTATGGCACTACCCAATGCCCGCGTGATGATTCATCAACCCCTAGGAGGAGCTCAAGGACAAGCAGTAGATATTGAAATTCAAGCCAACGAAATACTATATATTAAGCAAAACTTAAATGAATTAATAGCTAGTCATACTGGTCAACCTTTTGAGACAATAGCAATAGATACAGAGCGAGATTTTTATATGTCCTCTGTAGAAGCAAAAGAATATGGTCTAATCGATCGAGTTATTATTAAGCCAGGCATCGTACAACCATTAGAATCTGTAACTTAACATCAAATCAAGAGGATTTATATGTCTAAATACGACTCCCATCTCAAATGTTCATTTTGTGGTAAATCCCAGGAGCAGGTAAGAAAATTAATTGCTGGTCCGGGAGTCTATATTTGTGATGAATGTGTTGAGCTATGTAACGAAATTTTGGACGAGGAGTTAATGCAATCTCGCCATCAAGCTCCTGCTCCTCGCACTTCAGAAGCAAAAACTAGCAAAAGACGTAATCGCCGTCAATCTATTTCCTTAAATCAACTCCCTAAACCCAGAGAAATCAAAAAATATCTAGATGAATATGTCATCGGACAAGATGAGGCCAAAAAAGTTCTCTCTGTCGCAGTATATAACCACTACAAACGTCTCAGCATTAATCAAAACGGAGCCGTGGGAGAAATAGATGAGAGCGTAGAACTCCAAAAAGCTAATATCCTCCTCATTGGACCAACGGGTTCAGGAAAAACTCTACTGGCTCAGACTCTAGCCAAAATCCTCGATGTACCCTTTGCTATTGCCGATGCTACTACCCTTACTGAGGCAGGATATGTAGGAGAAGATGTAGAAAATATTCTCTTGCGACTGCTACAAGTAGCAGATTTAGATGTGGAAGAAGCTCAACGGGGTATTATTTATATTGATGAAATAGATAAAATTGCTCGTAAGAGTGAGAATCCTTCTATTACTAGAGATGTATCTGGAGAAGGGGTGCAACAAGCACTGTTGAAAATGTTAGAAGGAACAGTAGCCAACGTACCACCTCAAGGAGGTCGTAAACATCCCTATCAAGACTGTATTTCCATCGATACGGGCAATATCTTGTTTATCTGTGGTGGTGCTTTTGTCGGACTTGATAAAATTGTCGAACAACATCAAGGCAAAAAGACTTTAGGATTTACTATTCCCAGTGAAAATCAAACTAAAGAAGAAAGGATTGCTGAGGCGGCTCGTCAACTTCAACCGGACGATATGGTCAAATTCGGCCTCATTCCTGAATTTGTCGGTCGTCTGCCGGTGGTAGCTGTTTTAGATTCTCTGGATGAAGAAGCTTTGATGGAGATTTTGACGAAACCCCGCAATGCCCTGATGAAACAATACCAAAAATTGTTAGGCATGGATAATGTCCAATTAGAATTTAATCCCGATGCAGTACGGGCGATCGCTCAAGAAGCTTATCGACGTAAAACTGGTGCTCGGGCTTTGCGAGGTATTGTGGAAGAAATTATGTTAGATGTGATGTATGAGTTACCTTCTCGCAAGGATGTGAGGCGGTGTTTGATTACTAAAGAAATGGTGGAAAAACGCTCTACTGCTGAATTATTAGTACATCCTTCTTCCTTGCCTAAACCAGAGTCTGCTTGATTTTGCCAGTGGAGGGTGAGATTGAAATTACACTTTTACGGGTAGTCCGTAGAGTCGGATGGATGCCAGCTCACATTGCTCAACAGGTGCAAACAGCTCTCGTAATTTGAGCTCTGAGTTCCATTTCCTGTGCCGTCCGGGTTCATTTTGCCAGGAAGACAACTAAACGCGGAGCATAACTCGATTATGATTTGCTCGCTTACGCTCGGATAAATGCATAATGTTCTTGGCTGATTGTTTGCTACTTCAGCCAGTCTCGAACATTTCCGGCTCTTTTGCCACTGGAATGTTCTTTTTTATGCTATGCTTTTCAGATGCAAAAAACTTCGCACTTTCCAGTTAGTATCATTTATTGTTAAAATTTACAACCGAGATTCTAAATATTTAAGAAATTGCTGAGCTTGTGGATGATTTGGCTCAATCTCTAAAAGCTGGGATAGAGCTTCGAGCGCTTGTTCATATTCTTGGAGGGACATTAAGGCCAGACTTTTATTATATAAGGCCATGATTTGAGACAGTTTTTCTGGATTGAGCTCGAGAGCATTTTGGGCGGTTATCAATGCTCGCTGATAAAGTTGTAAACGCCAAAATACTGCACTTTGATTGATAAAAATATTGGCTTTAGCGGAGGGAGGGCGGAAATTTATATTGCCAGAAAGTGCTCGATCGTAGGCTGTAATTGCCCGCTCGTATTGTTGGAGATTTACCAGAATAATACCTTTATTAAACCAAGCATCAGAATCATTTAGATTGATTGAAATTGCCCGCTTAACAGAGCCTAACGCTTCTGAATACTGTTTCAAATGCGACAGCACGACTCCTCGGTTATTCCAGGCATCGCCATAGTCAGGCTGAAGTGCGATCGCTTGCTCAAGAGAAACAAGGGCTTCAGGGTAGCGTTCCAATCCTATTAAAGCATTACCTCTTTGATTCCAAGCATAAGCAGGACCAAAATCCCCCCATCTATCATTTCCCTCCTGTAAAGCCCGATCGCAACTTTCTAGGGCTTTGTTATAATCTCCTTGGGAAGGTGTTGGCTGACTTTGATTGAGATGATTTAAAATGGCACATTTTTGAGTTAGAACTAATGAATCATCGGGACTGAGATTAATTGCCCAGTTAATTGCCGTCCATGCTCGTTGATATTCTCCTACTTTTATTAAAATTTCCGCTTGTTCACTCCAAGCGCTCACTTCTTGGGGAGCAAATGCTAATGCTTTTTCATAGGCTTGGAGAGCTTGGGGATATTGTTGTAATTGATTGTAAATTTTGCCTTCATAAAGCCAAGGAAGGGTTACACTAAAACCATCCCAACTAGCGCCATCTTGACTTGCTGTTTGACAAGAACTGAGCGCATCCTGATACATTTTCTCTTCAAAAAGTACCCGACAACGGCCCACCCAAGCAGGAGCATAATTTGATTGTAGTTGAATGGCCCAGTCATAGGAAAAAAGGGCGTTTTCCGGCTGTTTCAACTCACGAAAGGCTTCCCCGCGAAAATACCATGCTCTTTGTGGGGATGTATCTTGCCAGTTTTGCTCGATTTTTAGCGCCGATTCACAGGCGGCGATCGCATCTTGATACTGTTGTAGATGAAAAAAGGCTTCACAACGTCCCATTTGTGCTATGCTCTGATTGGGATCGAAGCGCAAAAGTTTTTCATAAGCGGTCAGGACTTCTGGATATCGTGCCAATACTAACGACACCTCGGCTATTAATCCCCAAATTAAAGGATCTTTTGCATTGAGTGCTACGGCTGAATTACAAGCTGTGAGGGCTTTTTCATATTGTTTAGCCTTCGTTAAGGACTCGCATAACCGGGCTTGGTAAGCATAATCTTGTAAAGCGTCTTGAGTTAATAGGCGTGGGGAAAAACAAAACCAACAGGCCAATCCCAGGAGTACGATCTGCCCGGTACGGATTGAGCCATACTCCCAGAATTTCGTCAGCTTGCTTTTCATGATCCTTGGCCTAGATTAAATTTATTACATGAGATGAGCGCAAGCGATCGTCGCGCCAAGAACAGATTAAGCCCCATGGACCTGGCTCAATTTTCGGTTCTCTGGGTAGATGCCGCTCCCATCCAATATCTGTTTTTCGCAACTCAAATAATTGTACTGTTCCCAAATAACGCATCTCTGTGATAGTTTGTAGCACTTTAACAATGTCTGAAGAATAGACAGGACGGCCAAACTCCCAGCCTTTTCCCTCAATTCCGCCTGTAATCGGGTTTAAGAAGCGATATAAGGCAATGTTAATCTTTTTAATCACTTCTTCACTAGCAGTAGTCGTATTATATTTATATGCCTGTTCTAACGCTACCTCCGTTTGTACGCTTACTCCTACATAATTCGGTTGTTCATACAATACCTCAACCCCCAATAACCGCCGTTGGTCAAGATAGGATTGAATCTGCGTGAGTAATTCAGGTGTAATAGTTAAACTATCAGGATGTATTCCCTCTCCCCTTTCGATATCCCCTAAATTACCTTTGCCAACTAACAACAATCGTACTTGACCCGATTTCTCCCCGCTGCGAGATGATTGACTCAGATCGTTTTTGATTTGTTTTAAAAGATGTAGAGGTAACTTGACATAATCTAGATTTTCTGATAAGGCTTGATATCTTTCAATTTCTCTGATTAGAGATTGAGTTCCGTGCAGGTTTGCTGAATTGGTGGGTGCCTCCTGCTCGCCAGGAAATAAACAACGGGCACGGGCGATCGCCCCACCACCAGCATCAATCACAAGATTTTCAAAGTCTTCGGCAGTAACGGCACGGTTTTGGGTGCGTAGTAGACGAGGAACGCGGATCACTGCATCTTCTAAAGATTCTGCCGAGGCACCGTTATAGGTAGGTTGATGATTGATCAACTTAGCTACATAGGGCACAGCAGATTTAACAATCGTAATCGCCTTTTGTTGTACGTTACCCTGTGGTCCACCACCGGTACGATAACTCACCATGGAAATGATGGCTCCTCGGGGTGGTACGGCCCCATATTGTCTTTCTAAAGGCTGTTTTTCCAAGGGTTCTCTCTCGGGAGATATTTGAGTTCCCTTTTGTAAATGAGAACGCCATAGAGTATGTTCTTGGAGTTGGGTAGCTTCTCTAATCAACGGGCCAAATTGGATGATGCCAGTGAGGGAGTCTAGAGTATAGTGAAGGTCGTCCGGGCCTGAATTAGCAAAATCATTGACCTCTTGCCATCTTTGCGGTAAGCCTTCTGGAGGTGTAATTAAAATATATTCGTCTTCTTGACGTGGCAGGATGGGAGTTGCTTGTAAGCGAAAAGTTTGTCCCTGAGTTCCGTCGCTTTTGCCTAATAATTCCTGATTAATTCTAATTGATTGCGATATTCTCACAGTACCTCCCAAAGAGCGCGCGCTTAATCCCGTAATTTGTGGAGAGCGCACGTAGGCCGGTTGTTGGTCTTGAGGTGGAATGATTACACAACGCAACCAATAGCCTTCATAATTATCAAATTGAACGATGGGCAATTTTAGCGGTAAATGCAAAATCACGTCAGCCCCGCTAAGGGGATCTCCCCCCTCCTTGGCGATCTGGTTAAAACTCAAGCCATCGGTAAGATCGTCGCTTTCTTGTAATAAGACTTCTTCCCAGTCATTACCATTCCACGCTTCCCATCGGCGAGGAGGATTATCCGGAGCGATTCCAGTTGGTGTAGCGGCTTGCCCTTTGCAAGTAATGGCGATCACATTTCCCTGCAAAGAGTCGACCGGTTCTAAGATTAGATAAAAGCAATTTCCCGGTTGGGGAGGTTCTTCAAATACATTTAGTTCCGGCCCTTTCCATTCCCCACTTGTTTGTCGCTCCCAATAGTTACTCAGGCGATCGCGGAAATTTCCGGCTAGGATTTCAGGGGTTTGAGCGGTTAACAGGTGTCTAATTTGGGGAATCCCAATGACAAGGGATCGAACGGTACTAAATACTACTGCCTCTTCTTTTTCTGTGCGCGGAGTTGCTACTTCTGTATACATAGGAATGGTATAAGGTTCGGAGCGAGAAGCAGTTAAGTAAAAAGTTACCTCTCCAACAGCCGGGGTGGGAGGGTGTAAACGAATTCCTAATAATTCTAAAAAAGCTACATAATTACGGCGGGGCACTTGATTAAACCGTAACAACATTTGATCGGTTAACCAAGCGAAAAGTTCAACTAAGGTAATGCCTGGATCGCTCGGATTATAATCTGTCCATTCGGGACAATAACGAGGAATTCTTAATAGGCATTCTTGTACTAAGTCTTGGTAAGTACGATCGTCTAGATTGGATTTCGGTAATTTTGGTAAGAAATGAAATTCCATAATCCTGATTAGCTCTTTAGATTTTAGGGACAATAATTACTATTTTAATTAGCCATTAGGGTTTAAATAAAAAGGATAGACTAAACTGCGAGAATCATAAGTTTCTTTGACCCGATAATCAATGACGATCTTAACTTTATTATCAATTGAATCAGCTTCTGTGTAAATTCCATCTATAATAATTCTCGGTTCCCAAGTTTTTAGTGCTGTCTCTACATATAAACGAATCAGCATTAGTGTTTTAGTATTCATCGGCGCAAAAGTTAATTCAGAGAGGCGACAACCAAAATTCGGCCGATAGACTCTTTCTCCTAACTTGGTACCCAAAATAATTCTCATCGATTCTTCAATCTTGCTAGTGTTGGAACTGCTTTGCAGACTACCTTGGATGTTGATACCAACAGGAAAGGATAAACCTTTGCCTAAATAATCTTCGCGGTTGTTAGGGTTGTTAACTGCCATAATTTGGAGATATTTGCCTAAAATCCGGCTCTCTTTTGCTATAAATTAAGTTAATTATAGGACAATGGGAATGCAGAATGCAGAATGCAGAATGTTTGCCGAACCACAAAATCCAAAATCCCCCATCCTGCAATCCAAAATTGTCCTAAGACAATCGCTACGAAGTGAGGCTCCCCCAAATCCCACCGCTCTGGCGATCGCCTTTAGCATGTGTTAGTACGAACTCGCGAAGCAAGGGCGATCGCCCTAACTTTGAGAATCTTGGTTATATTTAGGATTGAAAACTTTTTTATATTGTAAAGTATGATTTGGCTATGTATATAGGCTATACTCTTCAATCCTTAATCATCTTCTCCCCATCTCGTCACCCCACCGAGACTCATCCTGTAAATCCTCCCATCCTCAAAATCCTGATACTGACAATGAATTGAAAAGTTAATCATGATCCGTTTTGTTGGGTTCCTCCCGCCTCAACCCAACCTACGAAGCGAGCGATCGCTTGGCGAAGCAGATCCCTGCGGAATCGCTTTGATAGGAAGTTGGTTGGAGCCTTACGCTGTCGAATGGTACACCCAACATGTTCGGTAATCCCACTGAGATTTCAATTGTTCTATACTATGATTTAGCAGTCAAAACCTGGATAGCGGTTAGGGAGAGGGATGGAAAGGTGGGGGACTGGAGAGAATCGTTGCCTTGGAATTCAAGCGAGTCATAGAACTGATGTTGCAAGGTGCAGAGGGTGATTTTGGTTTCTAGGGGATCTACAATCCAGTATTCCGGGATTTCGAGCAGGCTATATTCGGAGCGTTTGGAACGGTAGTCGTCTGCTTTGGTCGAGGGGCTAACCACTTCAACGACGAGCAGAGGAGGCGGGTCATTGAAGTCAATGACAGCTTCTCGCTGGGCCATCCCTTCCCACTGGGCTAAGGGTAGCACTGTTACATCGGGAATGCGGGAGGTATCCCAGCGACGACCTCTAGGGGAACGCACCCCGATCATCATAGGTTTGGAAGTCCAAGGCAGTTGCTGTTGTCTGATTTCGTCCCGGAATCGATCGTTGAGAAATTCAATAATAGCTCCATGTTTGCCAGTGCCTAAGCTCATGGGGAGCAGTTCTCCATCGACGAGTTCATAACGGGTGTCGGTGCCGTCTTCATAGCTCAGGTAGGTCTCAAAGGTTAATTTTTCAAAGGTGGTTGTCATCACAGTTGTCCTGATGCTTTACTCTAGGTGTTTTTCCGAGTGCGCTCGCCAACTTAGGGAGGAAGGGTTTAAGAATGAAACCAAACGCCCACTGATGAACTTCATTGGCAAACACATTGTATTCCCTAGCTATGCTATCATTATAGCAGTGTTTAAAAAGCTACCCTGCATTCTGCATTTTCCCTCACCAGAAGACTTTTAGGCAAAACCCTCGCAGTATTGGCAATTTTTTTATTGGCGGATGACAATCCTATACTCCAACCTTTAGTTCGGAGTTTCCTGCTCAGCGCATTACAACCGACTTGAAATGGGATGACCTCGTGCTCGCTCCGGCTACACGACAACAGATTGAAGAATACAGAGCGATCGCATGATTACTCCTTTAAGAGTTATCTTTCTCCTCTTAATAGTATGAAGCCCGAATCATAACTGTTTCAGAAAGATTTTTGCCTTTTGCCTTTTGCTATGATAATCAGCGAAAACGGGGAGGCATTACTTTAGGAGCAAGAGGTTCTAATTCAGATGAAGGTGGAGAAAGAGGAGACGGTGGCGGAAGGAAGGTTTCCACAATTACAGAACGACTTTGCTTTTGTCCACTCTTGTCAATTGCTTGTAGGGTAATGGTTTCCGTTTTAGGTTCTGCCGATAATTCATAAACTAACTGACCACTGGGGGGAACGTTACCCGGTGCAGGTAACAATTCCACTTGGAGAGTTTTATCCCCTTTAACCGTCCAAGCAAGAGTAAGAGAAGATTGTTGCTCTAAATTAACCCGATAAGTGGGCGGAGTTGGTTGTCCATCGAGATCAAATTGAACAATTTCTACTGGTATAGGACGAGGTTTAATCTCAATCGGTTCAGTTTGTTGAGTAATCAGAGAATGAGGAGGGATATATTGAGAAATTAAGGTAATTTGAAATATATATTTACCCGTTTGATTGACAGGAGTGGGAACATCATAACACATTAATTGTGCTTGATTCACCTGACAGTAGGATTGTAATTGAGTAGGAATCGAGTTCGGTGGTGGAAATACATAAGCAAAGATATTACCATTAACTTTTTGTTGTGGATTAGTAGAATAAACAGATAAACGTAATTCTTTAAGCTGCTGAAAATTGTTAATCTTCCAGTTTAATTTTACTCCTCCACTCACGCCCTCTTCATAACTAGGATTTCCCGCCGTAAAACTCTCAAGAGTCGGTTCAGGAATCGGCAAAATAGAAATTAAATCAGTATTGAGAGGGGGGAGAGGTTGAGACGGTTGCCCTTTACTAGTAATAGCAATCTGAAAACGGTAATCCCCTGCTTTAAAGGCATCAGTGGGGACATTAACACATAATAAAGTATCTCCTTGGGAGCAAAAATCGCTGAGAATTTTAGGAATACCCTCGCTAAAATCATAGGTTATCGGTTGAGAAATTACCTGACCATCAGGAGATAACCCCTTCAGTTCGATGGTGGCTATTTGTTGAGGTTCAGTAATTTCCCAATTGAGACGAATTACTTCATTGTTAATGGCCTGATACAGTGTACTTTGGGGCGTAAATTTGACAATCTTCGGTTGCGGTTGCGGGCGTGTTAGTAACCACCAACCTAAGCCAATTGAGCCTGCGAGGAAAGCCAATACGGTCAAAATCAAGAGATATAAATGCCACCAGGGACGAGGTTGCCAAAATAGGGTACCGGGGAATTGAGAAACGTTTAGAGGTAAATCAAAATTATCTTCAATTTCAACAACAAAATTAAAAACCCTGCCACTGAAAGGTCTACGCCAAGCGGGTGGGGGTTCAACCTGCAAATCAACTACTGTTTTTTTGTAGGGCAATAACTTCACCTGCTCTCGCTCGAGAATATACTTACAAAGATGTTCCCCGTCACCATCGATAATTTTTAAGTTAACCTCTCTCGAAGTATTTCCCAAATTTTGGAAGTGAATTTTAAACCTGCCTAAATCGTCGCTCACAGTACCTACTTGGGTGATGAAATTCACATCTAATTGATAAACTGGTTCAACTTGAATATGAATTAAGGCTAATAAGTCCATTTTTTCACCCCGATTAGCTGAAAAAAGGGTAATAGTTGGGGAATAAAGTCCGGCTAAAGTATTAACCGGTACGGTAATATTAAGATGAATTTCACCTATTTGTTGCGGATTTAGTTCTAGCCCATCTGTTGAGGTAATAATCCCTGCTTCTATAACCTTCTCAGGATAAATGACCTTAAACCAATCAGGATCTAAATCACTACAGGTGAGGTAAAATCTGTCTACTTGGTCTGAGCGGTTTTGAACAATCGCTTGTAGAGGAATCAGTTCTCCCCCTTGGACGATAATTGGTGCATCGGATTGAGAGGACGGCTGAATCGTAACAATGGGATCTTTCGCTGCACGGGTTTGTTCTACCGGTGGTGATACCCTAATTTTTCCTGGATAAGAAATCGGTAGCGAGTCTCGATACTGTCGAGGAGAATCAACCTTGAGCGTGTAAGCATAAAGCCCGGGCCTAGCTTCATAGGGGATTTGAAACTTAAAAATAACTTCCCGGCTCTGCTGTGGCTCTAAACCGAGGGAAGTATGAGGAGAGATACACCATTGTTGAACGGCTTCAGTAGTTTCCTCGATTATACTTAAGTCAATAATCGCGCTTTGATTGCCTTCATTAGCAATGGTAACACTCAAAGTACAAGTTTCCCCTGCGACAACGGCAATTTCGCCAGATGGATTAAGGATTACACCAAGGGGACATCCTACTTTGGCGATTGGCTGGTTATTTCTTGGTATTAAACGGTTTGTTTCTGTCATTTAGTCCTAATTACATCCTACTTGGGGTAGTTTCTTGTCCTTGGTCTCAATAGTTTCTAATTCAACTTTTGTCCGATCGCCACCGAAAAGAACCTGAATCTCTTCGTCTATTACCTTAATATCCACAGTATTAATTTGTTTAGGGGGGCGATTCAGTACCATATTAATTTTATTAATTACCCAATTAATCCCTCTTCGATTCACTACAATCGGCTCTGAGGGAGCTAATTGTCCATCTCCAGTTAGTGACCACAACTTTACTTCCCCTGATTCTCCGCCAGTCACTAAATAACAACCATTATCACTTAATGCCACTGAGTAAAGAGGAGATGCTTCCTCCCCTTTTTCTGGCCCTGTAACCACCGGTTCTGGCCATGTGACCACCGGTTTTAGCTGCTTGCATTCTTGCGGATTTCGTAAACAGTCTTGAAGATTCCAGATCGTAATTTGACCCTGATTATTAGCACTGGCTAATAGATAAGGTTTTCCTTGAGCGTTATCCACACTTTGGATATAGTCTTGAACGCTGCCTTTTCGACTCCCTATTAACTCACATTTGTCTCCGTTGGTGAAATTTCGTTTGGTTAAACATAAGGTGTTATATTGCCCAGCTAGGGCGAGGTATTTCTTATCATCGTCTACTAAGATCAAACTATAAATCGCAAAGTCAAATTTTTTTTCTTTTTGGGGTTCTATTTCCGATCTACAATTTTGATCTTGATCCCAAACATCATCTACTTGCCATCGTAAAATTTTGCCACTGCCGTGACTACTATAAAGAAACTTGGCATCGGAGGTAAACGCCAGATCTAAAACGCGATCCGCTCGATTAGCATTCAAAACAGCTTGCGGACATTGGCGGCTCCCCAGTAAATTCCAAAGTTGAATTTCACCATTTTCTAAGCCTGCGGCGATCGCGTTATTATCCACCGGTCTATAACGCACTACTCGCACTGCTTTTGGCTCTAATTCTTGCACTGCTTTTGGCTTCAATTTAGGAGATTGATTATTTCCTATACTGATATATTCTCCAATGGTAGGAGGAATAAGCAGATGTTGCCAACCAAAACCTTCTACATTCCACTCAATGATGGTTTGATCGTCTGCGCCACTGACGGCATTTAAACCCCTGCCATTGAATTGAATTGATTTAACGGCTTTTTGATGTCCGCAGATGGGACTATTAGGATTAAGACAAGAAAAATTATAGGTGAGCCAGAACAAAAATAAGCCGACTAATCCAGTTAGCCAGAGCGGAATTTTCGGATAAACCCTTAATTTTAAAAATTGTCGCTCATTTTCTACTTCTAGTGACTGCTCTTCTACCAGTGTGCTGACAGAAAAAAACAGAGTTTTCATTCGCCCGAGCCAATGGCGTTTGGCGTTGACTTTTAAGCTTAATTCGCCCGTTTGACCTAAGTTAACTTTAATTCTGGGATACTCACGCAAAAATAGCAGTCCAATCAGATAATCTCGGTCGCTCAAAAGCAGGAACATTTTTATCGCTAAAACCGATAAGGAGGGGGCGTCTTGGGGAATAATTTGCCAATAAGAGGGGAAATCTTCTGATTCGTAAAGGGATGCCCCTACATTCGGCTCCAGGTTACTCTGATTATCAAATTGTAGCTTATAAATTGCTGGTTCGCTCTTTAAAGTTGGCGGCCAAGAAAATTGAGTGCGAATTTGACAACTTTGAGGCTTACAACTAACAATAATTTTACCCTGGGGTAAAATTTCCACTTTTCCTTGTACCTGCGCTGGGTTTCCCTCGCTGAAATCTGCCTCAATAGTAAAGGGATATACTTGAGCTCGTGCCATCTCTGTGGCTGGCAGTTGACAGACAAACTTAAGATCTTTCTGCTTTTTCGGTGGGAGGGATAATCTTTGGATCGCTCCTTCTATTAGCCAAGATGTTTCTAAGCCCCTAATTTGCACCTCCACCTTAACTGGACGATACCCCGATTGCTCGATCTGCACGGGAATGATGATTTTTCCACCAGGAATGTCATTGTAATATTGAACCGGCAATTTTAAGTTTAAAGCGATCGGTTCTGTACCCTCTTCTAGGGTTAAATGGAGATATTCCCGGTTTAAACTATCGGGCAGCTCCACCGAGAACAAGCAGACTTCCACATTCATTAATCCCACAAAGCCGGGAACCGGATTTTTGCTAATAGTAACCTGGAATTGTGCCTCACCGCCGGGAGGAGTTTTACTGCTTAGATCTGGTTTAAGTTGATACCAGTCCCTCTTAATTTGAGGATCTGCCCCGGCTGCTTTTAAGCTAACCCGAAAACTGGCAAAGCGATCGCTTGGATTTACCACTGTCACCATAAAGGTAACAGGCTCTCCCCCCGGTTTAAAGGTAAGTTTTGGAGGACTTATTTGAAAATCAAGAGGGGTCTGGGGAATATAACTGGACATGGTCGGTCGGCAAAACTTACAACAAATATTCAGCTTATTGGCGATTTTTTTGCGATTTTTTGATTAACTGGAGCAGATATTCTCTTTCAGTCATTTCCATCAACAGGGAGGTTTTTTGTTGTTGACTAGTAGTTTCTTCAAGTTCTTGAAGTTTTTCACGCATTGACTGTTCCCGATCATAAACTTTTTTGGTCATATCTAAGAACACTTTAGCTAAAATACCTAATTCATTCTTTCGATTTCCAATCTTTTCTAGAGAATTAGCATCAAAAGAATCAAAATTTTCTGATTCAAGAGCATGGGCTGCATCGGTCATAATCGTAATAGGTTGACTTATTCTGCGGGCTAAAAATAGAGACAGTGGAAGAGTTAAAATTATTAACAAGCCCGAAAAACGTAAGACAGATAAAACTGCTTCCTTCGATCCTTGAATAAAATATTGATCGGGGATTGCAATTACTAACAGCCAGTTAAAATCTAGATTCTCGATGGTTAATGGGAAAATCTTAACATCATAACCCTCGGGTTTAAATGGAGTGTTTTTCTCCTTGCCCGACTGGCATTCAGGATAAGTTTCAACATTTTTTTTAATAGTTTCTAGGAGCTTTTTGTCTGAAACTTTTTGCTCAATATTTGACTGAACAATCATTCTAGATAACTTAGATGAGTTATTTTGAGAAGAACAATCAAAAATTAAAAATTTAGCCTTTTTCTTCGTGGTATCGATATCCTTTAAATATTCTTCAATTAGTTGGAATGGTAAATCAAGACCTATGACTCCTTGGAACTGATTAGTTCGTGAATTTTTGATCGGTTGAATATAAGTAAT
>JAAUYA010289305.1_pt1 | contig 44958 bp, 44 predicted proteins | sample 7278161 | NCBI WGS metagenome assembly JAAUYA01 (sample SAMN14350120, study PRJNA611818) | marine sediment metagenome | isolation source: surface marine sediment (3m) | place: French Polynesia: Moorea | collected 2018-08
ACTAAAACAATATCTTCTTTAGGGACACATTCTGCTAATAAATCCAAATCTATTCAATCTTCTGAAATATCACTTTGTATCCAGATTTTTCCATTAATAATATCAATATGAATTATACAAGTATGAACCCTAGCACCATCTTCCCATCCTGATGTAATAACTAAGTAATGGTTTTCATCTTTGCTAATAATTAATTCTGCTTTTAAATCTCCATAGTGATAGGGAATAGCAGCATATTCTGTTAATATTTTTTCGATAATTTTTCGATAATTGGTTAATTTATCCATTGGCTAATAACCTCTTCTTCTTCATCAAATACTAAAAGTTTGATTTGATTTTTTTTAATAACTAAATCTCCAATCGGTTCAGAAAATATCTCTTTAAATATATCTTCTATAATTGCCAAGTATAATAACCGATGTGGTTCTTTTTCTTCTAGTATATTGCGATAGAGAATATATTGACCCAAAGCTTTTTCTAATTCTGTAGCTTGTGAAATACCAGTAAAGCTTTTAATCTCAACTGCAATTTTTAGTTCTCCTTTTTGCGCCGCAATTAATTGTTTAGCCCCTAAATCAACAAAAAAATCTCGTTTACCCCACGTTAATTTTAGTGGATCATCAGTAATAATCCAATTATCTTTTTCAAGGGCTTTTCTCACACTATCGTGATAAATGTCTTTTGCTGGCATAGTTTTATTGAGTATGTTTAGAAATAAGTTCAATTTTAATAACAATACCTAAACACTTACATTCAAACTATAAATATATAATAGGGTGGGCAATGCCCACCCGACCAATTAGGTACTAAAATATTTAGCCACAGGATGATAAGTAATAATCGCCGTAGTTGATTGTTCGGGATACAATTGCTCACTCTCATCCATATACATGGAAATGCGATCGCACCCCAATAACTCCAATTGCTTGTATTGATCCTGTATATTGGGACAAGCAGGATAACCGAAGCTATAACGAGAACCTTGGTAGCGCTGTTGTAGTACGTCACGAATATTATCCGGTTCTAAAGCCCCAAAGCCTAGCTCTCGGCGTACCCTGGCATGATTCCATTCTGCTAGGGCTTCGGCAGTTTGCACTGCCATACCATGATAGTAGAGGTAGTCTGTATATTGGTCACCGGCAAACAATTTTTGGGCGTATTCGGTGGCAACTTCGCCGACTGTCACTGCTTGCATGGGAAAGACATCGATTATGTGTGAATCTGTAGGAGCAAAAAAGTCGGCTATACAGAGGCGTTTTCCTGATTTTTGCCGAGGGAAATTAAAGGTAGCAATTACCTCTTTTGTTTCGGGATTTTCAGGGTTATAAACTAGCAAGGAGTTGCCTTCAGATTGACAGGGAAAATAACCATAAATTACCGTAGGATGTAATAAGTTTTCATCCACAATACGTTGTTTCCACTCTGCTAAAATAGGATGAACTGTATCTTGTAAAAATTGGTCATATTCTGCCCTCGATTGTTCTTTTGGTTTACGGAATTGCCATTGACCAACAAATAATGCTTGTAAATCTAAGTACCAAAATGCTTCATCTATAGGTATCTCTTCAGCCGTTAATATCTTGGTTCCCCAAAAAGGAGGATCAGGACGTTCAATATTAACTTCTACTGCTTCACTTCTGCGAGTATCGATCGTTTCTGGTTCACTAATAGTTTCTGAGGCTTGTTTTTCAGTTTTATCTACATCAGATACATATTTTTTGGTTTTGCCATTTTCTTGGGCATATTCCCCTAAAAATCCTTGTAAATCATCCCATTGACTAGCAGCTTTAGCAGGCATTAATTTGTCCATAAAATGAAGATCGGCAAAGGCATCTTTACCGTAAATAACCTTACCTTTGTAAGTATTTTGGCAGTCCTCATAGACAAATTTTGGTGTTAAGGCAGCACCACCTAAAATTACAGGTACGGTGATACCTTTTTCGTTAAACACCTCCAAATTATCTTTCATAAATGCCGTTGATTTTACCAATAAACCACTCATGGCAATGCAATCAGCATGATTTTCTTCATAAGCGTTAATAATGTTTTCTACCGGCTGTTTAATACCTAAATTAATTACTTTGTAGCCATTATTTGAGAGGATAATATCAACCAAATTTTTGCCAATATCATGGACATCACCTTTGACAGTAGCGATCACAAATATACCTTTACCGCTATCGTTACCCTCTTCTTTTTCCATGAAGGGTTCTAAATAAGCTACTGCTGCTTTCATAGTTTGAGCAGATTGTAATACGAAAGGTAACTGCATTTGTCCGCTACCAAATAATTCCCCTACTACTTTCATGCCATCTAATAAAAAGACATTAATAATATCTAAAGGAGGATATTTTTCTAAGGCTAAAGCTAAAGCATCTTCTAAGCCAATTCTTTCTCCATCAATGATGTGTTGTTTTAGTCTTTCTTCGATGGGTAAATCAGCCACATTAGTTTTGTTACTCTTAGTAGTTTTACCCTCAAATAAAGTGGTTAATTTAGTAAGAGGATCGTAGGTGCAAATATCTCCTTCAAATTGACGGCGATCGTAGATTAAATCGCGGCATACTTGTTGATGTTGAGCATCAATTTTGGCTAGGGGTAAAATTTTACTAGCACTGACGATCGCACCATCCATTCCTACCTGCATCGCTTCATGTAAGAAGACTGAATTTAACACTTGACGGGCAGCAGGATTTAAGCCAAAGGAAATATTAGAAACTCCCAAAAGAATGTGACAATCGGGCAATTCTTCTCTAATTTGTTTGATGGCTTCAATAGTAGCTTTACCATTATTTCTATCCTCTTCAATACCTGTAGAAATAGGCAAAGCGAGAGGATCAAAAAATAATTCTGAGGCAGGAATACCATATTTTAAGGCATCATGATAAGCTCGTTTGGCGATCGCAAATTTCCCAGCGGCAGTACGAGCCATGCCCTCCTCATCAATAGTACCAACTACCACCCCAGCGCCATATTTTTTGGCTAATTCTAAGACCTTAAAAAACCTTTCTTCCCCATCTTCATAGTTAGTGGAATTAAGAATACATTTACCCCCAGCTACCTTCAAACCTGCCTCCATTTTCGTCCATTCGGTAGAGTCAAGCATCAAAGGGAGAGTGACATTATTGACTAAACGGGAGGCTAATTCGTGCATATCTTTAACCCCATCCCGCCCTACATAGTCAACGTTCACATCTAAAACGTGGGCACCTTCTTTTACTTGACTTTTGGCTAGAGAAACTAAACCATCCCAGTCTTCATCGTTAAGTAAAGTACGGCATTTTTTCGAGCCACTGGCGTTAAGTCTTTCGCCGACAATTAAGAAAGAATTATCTTGAAGATAGGGTTGGGTACTGTAAATAGATGCTGCCGAGGGTTCATAATGGGGATGGCGTTGCTTAGGCTGAAGAGTTTGGGCAATTTCTGCCAGTTGTTGGATATGTTCGGGGCGCGTACCGCAACAACCGCCAATAATTTGCACTCCCAAGTCTTCCACAAAGTGCATCAAAGCCATGCGTAACTCCATCGGTGTCAGGCGATAATGTGCTTGTCCACCAACGTTTTCGGGTAAACCGGCGTTGGGAATAGATGAAACAATGAAGGGAGAATTTTCAGAAAGATATTTGATATGCTCTTTCATCTTATCTGGTCCCGTGGCACAGTTGAGCCCTAAAATATCAATAGGGTAGGGTTCTAAAATGGCTAAAGCTGCGCCTATTTCCGTACCTACCAACATTGTCCCCATTATTTCCATGGTAATTGATACCATCAGGGGAAGGCGATCGCCTTTTTTGGCAAATACTTCTTCAATGGCGTTTAAGGCTGCTTTAATTTGCAGTACATCTTGACAGGTTTCTACTAGTAGTAAGTCCACCCCCCCATCATATAGTCCTTCAGCTTGCTCTACGTAGGCGTTTTTCAGGGTATCAAAGTCAATATGACCTAAAGTAGGTAGTTTAGTACCTGGACCCATAGAACCGGCTACAAAACGAGGTTTTTCGGGGGTATAATATTCATTGGTGATGCTTTTGGCCAGTTCGGCTGCCGTTTTGTTGAGATCGTAGGCTTTCTCGGCGAGGTCATATTCTGCCAATACGATAGAAGTACCACCAAAAGTATCAGTTTCAATCACATCTGCCCCTGCTTCGAGGAAAGCCCGATGAACTTTAGCCACTGCTTCGGGCTTTGTATGGATTAAATATTCATTGCATCCTTCATACTTTGCTCCGCCGAAGTCTTCTGCGGTGAGGTTTTGTACTTGCAGGTTAGTGCCCATAGCACCATCAAAGACAAGTACAGGGCGTTGAGGGCTGTGAAGGCGATCGAGAAAGGCACTTTTCATAGAGCTTTTTGCTGATAAGAGTTTAAATTAAGTTATTTTATTCTTTATAACTATGGTACATCTAGATCAAGAGAAAGGCGATCGCTATCATTACTAATCGATCACAAGATAAGTATCGAAGTACATTCTCAAAATTGTGGAGCACTCTTGAGCAAAGCGGGCTCCCCGGAGAGTCTCAATCGGCAATTTTTGGTTAACCAAGTAGTATGAGGAGGAGTTATAGTTTTCTGAGCAATTTCGTTAACATGTTAGTAATTTAAGCTTAAATTTTGTAAACTTAGTTTATTTTCACTGAAGATGTCAACCAAACAAAATACTCTTTGGGAGAGTTTTCTCCAACCCATTTTTCAACTAATTATCGATCCCAAACCATTAAAAGAATTGTCAACCAAAATTGACTGGGAAACACTAGCCAGTCAATTTTCGCAGCCCAACATAACCTACCCCAATTACTACCTCAATGGTAAGTTTCACGGCATCGAAGCTGGTTATTTGACTAAAGATGCGGCAATCACCTACGATCCTATTACCCAATATGTTCTTCCACCCAATGAAACTTGGGTGCGTCAAGAATTAATCGAAACTATCTCCGGAAAACCAAGAAGAATTCTAGATTTAGGTTGTGGTACTGGTTCTACGACTCTAATGTTAAAGCAAACATTCCCGGAAGCGGAAGTCACTGGGCTAGATCTCTCACCCTATATGTTAGTTATGGCAGAATATAAAGCCAAACAGGCAAGATTAAGCGTTAATTGGCAACATAGTAAGGCAGAAACAACAGGTTTAAAGGATGGTAGTTTTGAACTTGTAACCGCTTCCCTGCTATTTAACGAAATTCCTACCTCAGTTAGCAAAGCTATTCTCCAAGAATGTTTTCGTCTGCTCGTACCGGGAGGACAAGTAATTATTCTGGATGGAAACCAATATACTATAAGACATAGTGATTGGCTGACCAATGTTTTTGAAGAGCCTTATATGAGAGAATATAGTCAAGGTAGTATCGATGCTTGGTTAGGTGCTACTGGTTTTGAAGCTATTCAAACTGAGCATATTTGGTGGATACATCAAGTAACTAGAGGAATTAAACCTATTGTGGCTGACAGCGAGCCAATACCTATTAGTAATTATCAATATGCAGTGTAGGAGAAAATGAGTTGGAAGGCAATTATCTTTGATTTTAATGGTGTCATTATTAATGATGAACCTATTCATCAGCAATTAATTGACGACCTGCTTTTAGGGGAAAATTTGCGTCCTTCTGAAGGAGAATATAAGCAACTGTGCTTAGGAAGAAGCGATCGCACTTGTTTAAATAATATTCTTTCTAAGCGCGGCAGAGTAGTCTCAGAAGACTATTTAAAGAAACTAATTGAAAAGAAAGCTCAAGCTTATCGTCAAAAAATAGCACAATTAGACCCGTTACCGATTTATCCTGATGTAGTTAATTTTTTAGCCCAAATCAAAGCACGTTCTCTCTTGATTGGGTTAGTTACTGGAGCATTAAGAGCTGAAGTAGAATTGGTATTAAATCGTGCTGGTATTGCTGAGTATTTTCCCGTTATTGTGGCGGGAGATGACATTAGCACCAGTAAGCCGGAACCAGATGGCTATTTATTAGCAGTAGAGCTATTAAATCAACAAAACCCTAGTTTACTACTGAAACCTTCTGAGTGTTTGGCTCTCGAAGATACTCCCGCAGGAATTAGTGCTGCCAAAAACGCTGGCATGCAAGTAGTAGGGATAGCCAACACCTATCCTTTCCATATGTTACAACGCCAAACCAATTGGAGTGTAGACTACTTATCCGAGCTAGAGTTAGATCGAGTAGATCAAGTGCTCTCACTAGTGTGAGTTTTGGTTACAATTTAGTTATATAAGGGGAATTAGCTCAGTTGGTAGAGCGCTGCGATCGCACCGCAGAGGTCAGGGGTTCAAATCCCCTATTCTCCATCTCACTATAAATTCCTTGAAATAAGGCTTTTAGACGCATTTAAGGAGCTATTGACGAGAAGAAAAGCCTTTAAATAAATTATTAATTGTGCCTTTTTTGGTTATTTTAGGTATAATTTGGCTCGAAATTGGATATATTGTAGTCGTTCTGTGGCTTTATAAATTCTGGCATCTTTGAGGACAACGGGGAAAATACGGGGATAAAAGTCGCCATTTCGTTGCTATCTTCTTGCCAGTTGTAAGACAACATAAAAAGAAGTCAAATAATCCAAATGTCTTCAGAAGAAAGGGCAATGCCTTGATTAAGCTCTGCAAAGGCTATGGCTTTTGATTCTCCATTGCCATCAGAGTCAAAAAATAATAGACCAGTGGCTTGATTATAAATAATTCTTTGGGTAGCATTAGTGGCACTAGAACCAATGATAAATTGAGATGGATCGAGGAGTTGATTGGAACCTAACTCTTGGCTAAATCCAGCCGCTATGAGCTGTATTTCGTCTTGGTTTCTGTCAAAGTCAGCAATAGTGTCTAAACCTTCTGCAAAACTGGAGAAAATAAAGATATCACTGCCATCGCCACCACTAAGAGTATCTAAACCGATATCACCATTAAGGACATCATTCCCTTTATTCCCGAAGATTAAATCATTACCTTCATTTCCATTGAGAAGATCGTTATCTTGACCACCATAGAGAGTATCATCACTCTCACCACCTGTTAAGGTGTCATTACCTCGGTTACCACTGAGCCAGTCACGATCGTTACCACCATTGAGAAGATCGTTATTTTTTCCCCCATAAAGAGTGTCATTATCCAAACCACCGTTGAGAGTATCATTCCCTTTATTGCCATTAAGCCAGTCATCGCCACGATCGCCATTGATTCGATCTTCATGTTTTCCTCCATAAAGGGTATCATTGCCATTTTTACCATCTAGATTATCGTTTCCTTGATTACCAAAAAGTAAGTTAGGGCCGTTGTCTCCAGATAACCATTGCTCAACAATACGGTATATCCATTTGAGAATGTCAATATTAGCTGCGTTCCCACTTGAGGCAGCTCCACTAAAACCTACAAATGCTTGCCTTCCTAGATTTGAGAGGTCAACATTAGTTGAGAGCAAGGGATTGACTGGTTTTATGGAAGTCAAGCTCAAAAAAACTGTTAACAGATTATTTCTCCCATCGTAGTCAATCCAAACATTTACCGGACTACTACTACTAAGGTCAAATTCTGGAGTTGCCGTCACTTCAGAGATATTACTGCCATCCAAATTTAAACCAACATGATTATTATCTGGGTCAAAGTCAACGGTATTTTGGAAAGTATCAAACTGTATCGCCACACTAGGAGCAATGCCAGAATAGCCTAGATTGTTGCCTGTACCTCCGAGAGCTCGATTCATTTCAGCATCGTTGTGTAGCATGAAGACAAAACCATCTCCTCCACCGTTGACATTAGTAATTTGAACCTCAAATTGGGTGTTAAAGGAGGTGTCGGTATCAATGCTGATGGGGTTTGTCAAGAAGACGCTCCCTGTAGAAAAGTTGCTCCCCGTAGAAACGGCGCTGGGGACTAGTCTGAGAAAATTATCAACTTGGATAGTATCGCCATTTAAGCTCAGATTACTAATATCGGAGAAATCACTAAAATTGATGGTTTTCTTCTTTTCCTGAATTTGAAAGATTTCGCCATCGAGGTCAATAATGTATAGGTTGCCCATTGCATCTTCGCCAAAAGAGGCAATCCTATCGATGGAGCCAACATCAGGTTTTAGCTCTAAGGTGCGATCGCTCTTCTCACTGATGGTCGTACCATCAAACCGCAGCGACCAGATTTTGCTCGAGACGAAATCGGCGAAGAAGTAAGTACCGTCAAGAGCTTCAATGATGCCTCGGTAGACGTATCCGCCTGTCACTGAGCGACCGATAGAGTTGTCGTAGTCATAGAATGGGTCGATCGCCCCCAGGGGACGAACACCACCAACGCCTCCAGTGGGGGTAGGTATAGTGCCCTCCCGGAGGCGCCAGCCGTAGTTCTCGCCTCCAAGGCTTGACGCTGGCTGGAAGTTAATTTCCTCACGGTTATTCTGTCCTACATCGGCGATATATAGGTCGCCGGTGGTGCGATCGAAACTCGCCCGCCAAGGGTTACGCAAGCCGAAGGCCCAAATTTCGTCATCCCCCTCCTTGCCAACAAAAGGATTGTCAGGCACAATAGCGTAGTTACGTTCGGAGTCATTGGGAAAGTCGTCTCCGTTGACATCGAGTCGAAGAATTTTGCCCAATAGGTTGTCAGTAATATCTTGGGCATTACCAACACCTGGCGTATGGTTGCTGTCGTTGTCGTCGCTGCCACCGCCATCTCCAACTCCCCAGTATAGATAACCGTCAGGACCAAAGGCTATCCATCCCCCGTTGTGGTTAGACTGCGGTTGATTGATAGACAAGATCTTTCGGGCAGTGGTAGGATCGGCTATATTGGGGTTATTTGTGCTGAGTTGGTACTCAATGAGGGAGGTATTTCCTGCCGTTCCTCCGCCTGGGGCGGTGTAGCTGATGTAGAACTTGCTGTTATTGGCAAAATCAGGATGGAATGCCAAACCGAGGAGCCCCTGCTCACCGCCAGTGGTTAAAACCTCAGACGGGTTAATGGTCAGGAATGGTAAGGGCAGTAAAGTTTTTGTATTTAAGTCGAGGATCTTGATCTTGGCCGTCTTCTGCTCGACGATGAAGAGACGGTTTTGGTCACCGGGCGCAGCGGTAGCAAAGAGTGGTCGATCCAGTCCCTCAGCTATCAGCCGGCTTGAGAGCTGTAAACTTATCTGACTCATCTTCCCCATAAAATTCTTTTAGAAGATTGCTAATACCAATTTCATGTAATTATGCAACATAGCAACTTTAGGGGCGCTCATGCTTACGCCCAAAAAATGTAGCAATCTTTTTTGAAATTGGTATAAAATTGTCCGATGCGAAGGTCTTTGTTGATTCATATCCTTTGCCAAATCTTCAAATCTAGCCTATCCTATTTTTCCAGTCATCAAAGAAATGAAAATGATTGAGGAAAAGAATCAATCAAGAGTTTTATGATTGTTAGTGCAGGACTGATATTGATACAGGAACTCTTCCCTTTTTTAATGATGCTATTCTCCGGAAGGCTGCTTTACTCAAATCAATAGAACATCTACTACATCTATCCGCAACAGTGACCACTACACTTTTTTTGTTATTCCTATTAGTAACCTTTAACCGAGTTCCTAGCTTGTAATTGTTCGATGCTGCTACCATTGCACTTTGACTGAATGTTTGCCCATTTGCCATCCTTCTTCCCTGTAATGAATCAGCATAATATGTCGCTGTTTGAGCAACTACTGCTATCGGGAACCATGCCATACACAGTGCCAATAAGATGCTTCGCATTTGTTTATTTCATCTATACCTCAGCAACGAATTATAGCACAATCGCAGTTTTATTTCTGCGCTCTATCCGCAATAGTGTTGTCATAATCATCAACTATCAACTATCAACTATCAACTATCAACTAACCTCTTGATTCGTTATTTTAGATCTAATAAACCCTGTTCTTTGAACTTAGGATTAAAACGGAGTTCCATTTGCACGTTTCTTGATTTAAGTTTTGCTAAGATTTCTGCTTCAACCCTTCGGGCAATTTTTTTTAACAGTTTAATTTTTGCTATCTCTTCACTTTGTTGATATTGCTGTTTTTCTTCCTCTGTCATAGAGAGTTTAGCATCAATGGGTTGATTCCATTTGGCTTCAGCTTCACTATTACCCAAAGGCTGTGTACCATTTTCTTCAATCCAACTGCTACGAATATTTTCTAGAATGGTACGATTAGGACGAGTAATAGTTTGTATCTTTAACCAGTAGCATTGGTTCGGTTGACGTACTAGATGTTGCTTGAGACTCAGAGCAAGATTGCGGGAATAACCGACATACTGTAGAACTCGATTGTCGTCAAAAATCGCATAAACGCCGATTTCACGGTCTAATTCTGGGGGAATTGTCCCATCCTCGGTTAAATAGGGTATGTATTCTAAGTTGGCTAGTGGGAGAATATCTGTTGATGTAGTCATAGAGTATTTAATTGATAGCTTATTTCACTTTGCGGTAAATAGCACAGAGACGGCTGGGCTTAAAGATTTTGGCTTGGAACATGAAATTAGGGGGAACATTAATAATTATATGCTCCTCTGAATTGTGATAAGTCTCAAACTCAGGAGGCATTCCTTTAGGTGTATGTGTACTGTAGGGTACTGGTTGAAAGAGCAATTTTGTAAATTCTACTTTTATTCCTCCGAGTTTTTGACTAACCTGTTCCATAAATTTCTCGTTGGTCAATAAATTAAATAGTTGGTTTTTGGTTTCTGGGGCTAAGTTAAAGCTTCCATCGAAATTTTCGATAATTTTTAAACCCATTATTACGCTTAATCTTTACTACCTTGTTGAATATAGAAATCATAACCTGCCATGGACTATTTTTCCTTACATTAGGCTAGTATTGTCAACTTTTGTAACAAAGTGAGACTAATTAAGGATTGAGCCGAAGGTAGTAAAATCAAGAGTGTTTTAATTCTGCATTCTGCATATAGTACCTAACTAGTTATTTTTACTTGGATAATAATACTATTTTGCTTAATTATCGAGAGAAATTCAGTGAAAATAGCGAATAAGAAACAGGGAACACCTAAGGCACATCACCTTATCAATTAAGTATTTTACTATTTTTGAAGTTGACGAAACAGTCTTATTTATCCGTGAAAACGCTGCTTATCTAATCTTTTTTCAATACAAAATCTTTAAATTAAATTATTAAATAACAAAATATAATTGAAGTAGAGTTATAATCTAATAGCTCTAAAGTTAAAAGCTAAGCTTCACTCATAAAGAAGGAGTATTCAAAAATGGCATCTTTAGAAACGGGCAAAATAGGTTTTTTTTCAGCCCAGAATGAAATCCCTCTAGAAGCCTCTGTCTTTCCATCTCAAGGAACTTTCTTGAGTAGTAATCGCCGTGTTCATATTTCTGCTCATAATAAAGTTAAACGGCTGATTGATATAATTGGCTCTTTAGTTGGATTAGGCATTACAGCAACATTATTTATTCCTATTGCGATCGCCATTAAGTTGAATAGTCCAGGTTCCATTTTCTATAGTCAAATTCGTTGTGGTTTAGAAGGAAAACCCTTCCGTATTTGGAAGTTTCGTTCTATGTATATCGATGCAGACAAGAAAAAGCATTTAGTCAAAAATCAAGCCAAAGGTCATATTTTTAAGAATGAACAAGATCCTCGGGTTACTCGCGTAGGAAAATTCCTGCGGAGAACTAGCTTAGATGAATTGCCTCAATTTGCGAATGTTTTACTAGGACAAATGAGTTTAGTTGGTACGCGCCCTCCTACTCCTGATGAAGTAAGCCATTATAATCATCGTCATTGGTTACGCCTCAAAGTAAAGCCTGGTTTGACGGGAGAATGGCAGGTGAGGGGACGTTCTCAGGTTGATAATTTTGAGGATATTGTCTCTATGGATCTCGATTATCAAAAAAAATGGTCTATCTTTTACGATTTATCCCTTATCATGAAAACAATTAAAGTTGTAATTAGACGTGATGGAGCATATTAGTTGTTAATCTTATGATTCAACCTGATAACGAAAACTTAAAGCAAAAAGTACAAAAAATTAGTGATTTTAGCTTAATCATCCTACGTTCTTTGTCTTTGTGGCGTTGGGTGGGCTATGGCTTCCTTATCTTATTCTTCGTCGATCTCGTAGAAATTATTGTTCCATCTAATTTTCTCAATCCAGAGTGGGAATTTCGAGTTATGGGAGCAGTGATTGAACGTGTTGCTGTACCTCTAATCGCAGTATTACTGATCTTTTATGGAGGCAATTATCTACGCAGCCGTTGGGAAACTTCTATCTTAAAGATTTTATCTTGGCTTACTTTAGTTGGAGGTATTGTTTTAATCTTGCTAATACCTCTAGGAATAGTTAATACCGTGCGCATTTATCAACAAAACAATGCACAAATTAATCAACAAGTAAACCAAAATTTAACTGTACTACAACAGATTGAGACAAGACTTGATACAGTAAAAACAAAAGAAGAAATGCAGCAACTTTTAAGTCTACTTAGTAGTCGAGGTAATGCTCCAGAAATTGAAAATTTTGAACAATTAGAGCAGGTAAAGGGAAAATTATCTGAATTTATTAGTAACTCGAGAAGACAAGTTACTACTCGAGCAAAAATGACTTATAAACAAAGACGTATTGCTTTATTCAAAAGTTCTGGGAAATGGAACTTGGGTGCTTTAATCTCTGGAGTTTTATTTATTAACGCTTGGCGTTTTACTAAGTGGGCAAGATCGGTGGAAAGTGCCAAGACGAAAAAATAAGGCTCTTCGGTAGATAATATGCTGAATCAGATGCAAAGCCTTACAGGGCAGGCAATTAACCCAATCCACTTATTTTTAACTGAAAGTCTTACTCTGTAAGGCTTCCAGGGATTAAATACTCAATGTTGGCATAACAAGTACCGAAGAGCCAAAAATAATTACTTAATTCTGCATTCTGCATTTTCCCTTACCAAAAGACTTTTAGGCTTAACCGATCGCTATTGTGATTGAGCCTCCTTGTCTCATCTTGGGGTAAAGATTTTTTTGGAGAAGGTGCAAGGATAGCGTTAAGTAAGACTACCAAAACCGCACTAAAGATTAAGATTAAAAAAGGAATGCGAAGTTGTTTCCAAGAGATCATAGTTGTTCAAAGTCTATCTGTTCTTCACTTTTGTCATCTGTTCTAGAGAGCAGCAACCAGTAAAATAATCCGAAAATCATGACCGCAATCATCCCAAAAATCAAAGAGCCGTCTCCTTCATGCCAATATATAAAAGCTTCTTTTTGATTCATATTAACAAGGATAGCCATAAGTACAACCCTAAAAGCATTCACAAAAAAGCCAATCGCAACTGCAACTAGAGGTACTAATAAACGCTCGCTCTTTTTGATGGGAAACATAATTAAACAGATTATTGATAATCCCAAGACATAAGTTATAGATTCTATACCAGAGCAGCCTTCATAAACTTTGACACTTCCCTGAGGCAGATAAATATATACTCCTTCTAAGATAACCTTAAAACCTAGATAGTGAAGGATAAAGGAGGAAACTTTGGCTGTCAAGGGAGATATGTCGAGCAGTAATTGTAATAAAACTCTGGGAACGCCGAGAAAAAAGACAATCATCAATTCGCCTTGGAATTGTTTTAAGCCCTGAAAACCTGAAGCAATAAGGCTTAGACCGAAAGTAAAGACAAAAGGAGCGATACTCAGAAGATGATTTTCCTTTTCAGCTGGAATAGATCTGCTGATAAACAATACCCAAGCAATGAGTAGTGCTCCCAATAAGCTGGGAAGCAGACTGCTTTCTAGTTTTAACTCGTGACGCTTATCCCAAAGCATAGATGCGATCGCCAACCAAAATAGACTGCTCATACCAGCATGAGCTACATTTCCCATTTTCAAGAATAAAGTCAGATTAATCGCTACTAAACCGGCGGCGATCGCCACTAACCAAAAGCTAGAGTTTTTAAGTGGTTTAACTTGAGTTAAGTCAAGAGCTTTCATAAATACTATGAAATAAATAGTTGGACAAAATTATAGTTATGGTTTGAGACAAGAAAACTCCACAGCAGTAAGATAATATATAATTATCCTTATACTGAACTATTCCCTTGCTTAGCCTTATTGTTTAAAATATAGTCAAAGGTGGCATAAGGTAGGATAGGGTTATCCTACTTATCTACCAGTTTAACTCTAACTTTCCAGATTTAATTATTTAACCAAGAGTCAGAAACAAAAGATATTTCAGACAGATTTTTGTAATTCTTGAGCGTCGATAACAGCGATCGCCGCCATGTTAACTAGATCGTTGACCCTACAACCACGACTAACAATGTGAACGGGTTTTTTCATGCCCATCAAAATCGGCCCGATTACTTCAGCTCCACCCAATTCATGTAATAACTTGTAGGCGATATTTCCTGATTGAAGATCGGGAAATATCAATACATTGGCATTACCTTGAATAGCAGAAAAAGGAAAATCTTCTTGAGTTAAAGCAGCATTAACTGCCTTATCTGCTTGCATCTCTCCATCAATAATTAATTCTGGCTCGCGATTTTTGACTATTGCTACTGCTTGTTGGACTTTTTTAGCCAAAGGATGGTTTGATGTGCCGAAGTTAGAAAAAGAAAGCATGGCAAGGCGAGGTTTAATATCTAACCTTTTCACGAAACGAGCACTTTCGAGAGCAGTTGCAGCTAAAGTTTCTGCACTGGGATTAATATTAACAGTGGTATCGGCGAAAAAGTAGGCACGATGATTGAGAATCATCAAATATAGACCAGCAACATAACCGTATTCAGATTGAGTACCAATAATTTGCAAAGCAGGGCGTAGAGTCGCAGGATAGGAATGATATACTCCTGATACTAAACCATCAGCATCACCTAGATGAACCATTAAACAACCAAAAATATTATGGTTAATTACTTTTTGTTTAGCTTCCGGGAGAGTTAAACCTTTTCTCTGTCTGAGCCGGAAAAATTCTTCTATGTAATTTGATAGTTTAGGGCTCTGATCGGGATTGATGATTTCGATGCCTTCTAGGTGTAAACCTAATTCATGACATTTTTGCTGAATAATGACTTCTGAACCTAGTAAAATCGGTTTGGCAATTCCTTCCTCTTGCAAGATTTGAGCAGCTTTGATGACTTTTTTCTGTTCGCCTTCTGGAAAAACTATTCTGTGGGGCTGAGTTTTGGCTTTTTCAATGCAGAAGCGGATAATTTGGGGAGCAAAGCCCATGCGCTCCTCTAACTGAAATTTATACTCTTCTAAATCTAAAGGAGAACGAGCAACACCAGTTTCTATAGCTGCTTGAGCTACTGCGGGGGCAACCCAATACAACACGCGGCGATCGAAAGGTTTAGGAATTAGATATTCTTTCCCAAAAGAGATGTTTTCTTGTGCGTAAGCGCGTTTGACAGAGTAGGGTACTTCTTCCCTTGCCAAGTTAGCTAAGGCATGAACCGCAGCAATTTTCATCTCATCGTTGATATCTCTGGCGCGCACATCTAAAGCTCCTCGAAAGATAAAGGGAAACCCAAGCACGTTATTAACTTGATTGGGATAATCCGATCTTCCCGTGGCAACAATGGCATCGGGACGAGCGGCGAGCGCCACTGAATACTCAATTTCCGGCTCGGGGTTAGCTAGAGCGAAAATAATTGGTTTTGCAGCCATCAATTCGATCATTTCTGGAGTTAAAACTCCTTTTACCGATAAGCCAACAAATACATCTGCACCTAGAAGGGCATCCCTGAGGGTTCGAACTTGCCTAGGAGTAGCAAAGAAGGCTTTAGCATCGTTCATTCCTTCCTGTCTGCCTCGATAAATTACCCCCTTGCTATCACACATAATTAAGTTTTCCCGGCACAAGCCTAATTTGAGGTAAAGTTGAGCAGAAGCGATCGCTGCTGCTCCGGCACCACTAAAGACTACTTTAACTGTATCGATAGATTTATTGACTATCGAGAGAGCATTGAGCAGTGCTGCAGCAGAAATAATTGCTGTACCGTGTTGATCGTCATGGAATACAGGAATATTCATCTCTTGTTTGAGATGTTGCTCAATTTTAAAACATTCTGGAGCTTTAATATCTTCTAAATTAATTCCCCCAAAAGTCGGTTCTAATTTTTTCACAGTTTCGATCAATTTTTCAGGATTTTGCTCCTCAATTTCTAGATCAAAAACATCAATATCCGCAAATCTCTTAAAGAGGATCGCCTTTCCTTCCATCACTGGTTTAGAAGCTAATGCTCCGATATTTCCTAACCCTAAAACTGCTGTACCATTACTGATTACAGCTACTAGATTCCCTTTGGTCGTATATTTGAAAGCATCAAGGGGCTGTTGCTGAATGCACTGACAGGGTTCAGCCACTCCGGGAGTATAAGCTAAGGAGAGGTCTCGCTGTGTAGTAAAGGTTTTGGTAAGCTTAATTTCTAGCTTACCCGGTCTTCCTGATTGATGATATTCGAGAGCATCTTGACTTATCGAAGCCATATGAAATAATTAATTGATTCTATTAAAGTTATCTAGATACTTTAGGTAATAATCATACTTGATAAAAATCTCGATACCAGTTGATGAAATTAGCAATTCCTACCTCAATAGAAGTCGAAGGTTTAAAGCCCACATCTCGACATAAATCATCCACATTTGCATAGGTAACACTTAGATCTCCAGGTTGAATAGGTAAGAATTTTTTTTCTGCTTTCATTCCCAAACAATTTTCGATCGCCTCAATAAAACTCATTAATTCTACCGGTTGATTATTCCCGATATTATAGATTTTATAGGGCGCTTTACTAATTCCTGAGCCTAGATTATTTTCCCGATAATTTTGATTAGGTTGAGGTATTTTATCCATCACTCTAACCAGTCCTTCAATAATATCATCTATATAGGTAAAATCTCTCTTCATCTTACCATAATTAAACACTTTAATCGGCTTACCTTCAAGAATATTTTGGGTAAAGATAAAATAAGCCATATCTGGTCTTCCCCAAGGACCATAAACTGTAAAAAATCTTAATCCAGTAGTAGGTAAATTATATAAATGACTGTAGGTATGAGCCATTAATTCATTAGCCTTCTTCGTCGCAGCATAGAGACTAACTGGGCGATCGACATTATCATGAACTGAGAAAGGTATTTTTGTATTTGCTCCATAAACTGAACTAGAAGAAGCAAATACTAAATGTTTAACTTGATTATGGCGACAACCCTCAAGAATATTGGCAAAACCAACTAAATTACTATCAATATAGATCTGGGGATTTTTTAAGGAATAACGTACCCCTGCTTGTGCTGCTAAATTAACTACAAAATCAAAATTATGCTCTTGAAATAGCTTTTCTATTGCTGCTCTATCATCTAAATCTAATTTATAAAAACTAAAATTAGGATAATTTTTAATTATATCTAACCTCGCTTGTTTGAGGGATACATCGTAATAATCATTTATATTATCAATTCCTATTACCTGGTCGCCTCTAGCTAAGAGACGTTTACTTAAATGAAACCCAATAAAACCAGCAGCACCAGTAATTAAAATTTTACTCAAATGTCCTCCTCGTTTTCTTATGGATGGTATTGGATCTTTGAGTATCATAGATTACTAGAGTAAAACTTGACAACATGTACAACTTTCTATCATGGCGATAGATAATCTTGCCCAAAATGCTATTTCTTAAATATAGAGTTAAAAAACTGATGTCTAAAAAATTAGCCAATGGTAGAGGAAGTTTTAATTTTCAGATTTTGTCAGTCTGCTCAAAACTGAATGGCATTTTTGAGTTTTTAGATTGCCTCTAACCAATCATAAATTTTATCAAGTTGTTCTAAGGTTACTAACCCATACTGCCACAACACCATCGGTAAAAGTCCAGAATTATGGTCTACTGAACGTTGTGCCATCGTAATTGAATCATCAGAGAGATTTATTTCTTCTTGTAAGAATTTAATGAACTGAGCATAAGTAATAGGTGGCATGGAGACTTTATTTTCCCTAATTTCTAACTTCACTTTTTCGACCAGAAAATATCCTGTTATTAACTATAAATGCACTTAGTCTTGCGCTTGATTAGAGCTATGATAAAGTAAGTCTCAACTACTCATCTTTAGAGCTATCTTCTGAATTAGCAATCGTCTCAAATCTTTGCAAGAAATAAGTTTACCACTTACCAGTTAAAACCGACTTAATAATCTAGTATTTCCTAAACCTTGGTTTTTCTTTTGCTAAGTACCTATCCAGAATTAATTGCACAATGTCCTTGAATACTCATCCCATTGAATCAGGGTCGGAGAAAAATTAAATGCACAAACAATTTGGCTGACAAACTTAGTCACTATCCCTGTAATAGATAGGTTTTCTCCTAATCTTTTGAGGGTGCTAAATTTTCATTACCCTTGTGGATAGAAGTACGTTAACTATTAAGCCAGAGTAAATATTGTAATCCTAATCGAGCATTATGTGCTAAGAATTTAATATTTTATTAATTTTTTTCAGGAAGATCCAAGAATTCAATTTCCAGGCGATCGCCTACTTTTAAGCTTAACTCGGCGGCTCTTCCTCCTGGAAGTTCAATCACTTGATCTATAGGAATGTCAGTGCCATAAAGTGGACAGGGCTCAACGCTACAGGGAGGAACATTAGCTTCAATTGCTTTAATTTTCCCGTTTTGTAAGAAAATCATATCTAAAGGGACGATCACATTCTTCATCCAAAAACGAACTTTCCTTGGGGGAGAAAAAGAGAATAACATGCCTCTATTTTCAGGCAAATAGTTACGATACATTAATCCTAATTGTTGTTGCTGAGGAGTTTGGGTGACTTCAAGTTCTATTTCTTCTTCTCCTATGCTCACTTTTGCGGTAACAGGTAACTGTTGTGCTTGCATGGTTGAGGAGGGTTTTGTAACTTCAGGAGTATCGTTAGCATTGGAAGATTGAGGCTGTATACTAGAACAACTAATTAATAAAACTCCCAAGATCAAAATTAAGCTTAGTTTAGGTTTCATCGATTAATAATCATCATTGATTGTGGTTAATTGGCTCTAAGATTCTCTTAAAACGTAACCGATACCTCTAACCGTTTGCAATAATCGCTTTTTGCCTTCACCCTCAATTTTGCGGCGCAAATAGCGAATATAGACTTCAATTACATTAGATTCCCCTTGAAAGTTATCGCCCCAAACATTTTCTAAAATTTGTTCTCTAGTTAACACTTCTTCGGGATGAGACATAAAATACTTCATCAGTTCAAACTCTTTTATCGTTAGATCAATTACTTGCCCATGATACTTTAGTCGACGAGAATTTAACTCTAACACCAAGTCACCAAAACGTAATGTATCAGTAATTTTTTGGTTTCCTCTAAGATAAAGACGAACTAGTTGTAAAAATTGGTTGGAGTGATAAGGCTTTTCTACATAATCGTCTGCTCCCACTTCTAAACAGATTACTCTTTCATTAATAGTTGCCTGCTCTAAAACTAAAAGAAGAGAAACTTGACGATCTTTATTTCTAATTTCTCGACAAAAATAAGCTCCTTCTTCTTGAGCGCTCGTATAATCAAGAACAATCATCGCTGGTTTGATTTTGGGCAACTGTTTTAATCCTTGAGCTAAATCAGAGACTAAAACAGTAGTATAGCCGGCAGTTCGTAAATCAATACTTGCTTGTTGGGTAAACTTTTCATCAGTCTTTACCAATAACACACAGGGATTAAATTCTAATTCGGTATTTTCTGAATCAATCAAGATCATAGATTGCTGAGTATTAATACTTAGGTTTTCTTTCTTGTTATAACATTTTTTGATCAAGACTGACTAATAATTAGGGAAGTTCCACCGAAGTAGGTTTAGCTATATGAGGTAATCCCCAGCCTAATTTTTCTCTGAGGATGCGGAAATATTCGGGGGGTTGAAGCCGGATAAATTTGGCGCTATAATGCGATCGCTCTAATTTTATTTGGTCCTCAGGGAGAATATAACAACCGCCGTTGCCATCCACTACCATTACCATTTGGTTGGGGGTAGCAGGAAAAATAGTTACACTTTCACGATCTGAGAACACCAAAGCACGGGAAGCAAGAGAATGGGGACAAATAGGTGCTAGTTGTAGAACCGGCACATCGGGAGTTACCACAGGACCACCAGCACTAAGAGAATAAGCTGTTGAACCGGTAGGAGTAGAAATAATTACACCATCAGCAGCAATATCAACCGGAGCGTGTCTGCCAATTTGAATTTCAAAATGACACATACTGGTTAAGGGTTGGCGGTGAATGACCATTTCGTTGAGACACAGTGCTTCCCATAATACAATATCATCTCGTAAAACTCGTACTGTAAGCATAGAGCGTTCTTCAATATCGTAGTTTCCCACTAGGAGTTGCTCTAACGCCTGGGAGAATTGGTTAAGATATATTTCTGTCAAAAAACCCATGTGTCCGGTATTGACAGTTAAAAGAGGGATACCTTGAGGAGCAACTTGACGAAAAGCGGATAAAACTGTGCCATCTCCACCCAGTACAATCGCAAAATCCATTTTTTTGTCGAACTCAGGCGGCGTTATCTGTTCAATAGGAGTGTGACATACCGGATGTTCAGGACGGGAATATCCTAAAATACCTCCATAACCGGTAGTTAAACATACTTGCCAACCCTTGGCCGTTAAATTGTCGCGCACTTCGTAGGCAACTTTACAGGCTATGGGTTTAATATCGTTGTAGATAACGCCTACTTTGGGCATCAATGGTTCTTCCTGATTAATTTTCTGCGCTTTCCTGTCTCCAATCCCCTATCTGAGAATGGTTTTCCCAGTCTCTAATTTACTGTACGTTTTCAAGGGCTAGGAGAGAATTCATTCTTGTATTTTATCAGAGGTTGGGGAAAACCTCTCATCTTCAAAAGCAAATAATTATTAAATAACTATCTTAAGCTTGATTATCTTTGATTTGAGCTGATTTTTCTTAATGGCTAGATTACTTAAAAAAGCTATTCTTTTGCCGCTTTTGTTTATTTTTATTGGTCTCGTAATCAATTTCTTTCAGTTTCTTGAGAATGCGATCGAAGTATTCTTGTAGATAAGCTTCTAAGGTGGTAGTTTCCTGAGGATTTAAACCAAAAGTTTCATACACTTCTTCCATTGGTGCATTGAGAGGTTCACCACTAGCTAATACTTCGGCAAAAGCCAACCGATCTGAAGCATTAAGAGTCCATTTAAACCAGCGGGTAAAATCGCGCATAAAATGTAAAAATCCGAGCGGAATCCGCGAAATTTTGGCTTCTTTACCTGATAAACGCTCACAGAGATTGATAATTTCTTCCCCACTCCAAGCGCGAGTACCTACTATTGGGAAACTACGATTTTCGGCTGCTGGTATTTCTAAAGCGCGAATAGCGAATTTGGCGATATCTTGACTATTCATATAAGCAATAGGGGTATTTTCCCCACTTACCCATACTGCTTGATTGTCTAATATAGGAATAGCATATTGCCCAATTAAACCTTGCATAAACCCCGCAGTTTTGAAGATCGTGTAGTTCAATCCTGATTCTGCTAAAAAAAGCTCTGTGCAGTGTTTAATCTCCATTAAAGGTACTTCTGGATGTTGTTGAGCATTAAGAATTGAAAAAAAGATATAACGCTTAATTTCAGCAGTTTGAGCAGCTTTAATTAGGTTGACTTTACCTTCCCAATCCACTTGTTTGATACTCAGGGAGTCAGTGGCTCTAGCTGTAGCAGCATCAATTACGGCTTCGGTTCCTTCTAAGGCATTAGGGAGAGTTTTGGGTTTACAAATATCTCCTTTAACAATTTCTGCACCCCACTCTTTTAAAAAACTAGCTCTACTGGTATTTCTTACTAAACAACGCACTTTATAATCTTTGTCTAAGGCGTGACGGACTATTTGTCTGCCTAAAGTACCGGTAGCACCAACGATTAATATTTTCATTTATTAACTTACGTTACATTTTTTAAACTTTCTTTAAGATTTTAACAGAAGGTGTTCCCTTTACTCAATTTTATTGGGGAGCATCGGGGGGCTTTCTGCCATAGTAGATTCGGCAGTATGATACAGTTAAAAAGATGAAAATGACATAATTCTAGGTGGCTCAGAAAAAGTATGAGCAGGTTAATTTTCAGTTACTGCCCACCAATCGTATAGAGAACAATGTGATTGCGCCCTCTTGCTTTAGCTTGATATAAGGCTTTATCTGCGATCATAATTAAAGATTTCAGGGAATGTTGAATACCAGGAATCATGCTGGTGACTCCGATACTCATGGTGACATAAGCACTCACTCTAGATTCAGCATGGACAATTTTTTGCTGGTGAATTTCTTCTTGAATAAGCTTTGCCACTTTAACAGCTTGTTTTTTATTGGTATGAGGAAGGATAATGGCAAATTCTTCTCCTCCGTATCTTGCTACTAGCTCTCCCGAACGTTTGACTACACGATTGATACTTTGAGCGACTTGATGTAAACATTTATCTCCTTGAAGATGACCATAATGATCGTTGTAACGTTTAAACTCATCGATGTCGCAGATAATTAGCGATAAGGGTTGTTGTGTGCGTTTGTGTCTGTTCCATTCTTGAAGGATCATCTGGTCAAACAGACGGCGATTGCCTATCCCTGTCAAGCTATCTATCTTCGCAGAAGATTCTAGCTTTAACTCTGCTTGTTTCCGTTGAGTGATATCTCTTACAGTAAGCGATAAACCATCTCCTAATTTAACGGCAACCAAATGATACCAGTATTCTTGAGTGTTATCTTGCTGAAAAAAAATCTCTTGTTGTAGGGTTTGTCCAGTTTCTACGAGTTTCACGAATTTATCGAAAAGTCCTGGTGAGATTTGCGAGAGAATTTTTTTGGCAATTAATTTCCCTACTAAATGATCTTGGTGACGATTAACCATCATCGCAAAAATAGGGTTAGCTACTAAACAACGAAAATCTTCAATCTTTCCAGTTGATGGTTTTCTCACTGCTTCTAAAGCGGCAATTCCATCCAGAGAAGTATTTAAAATACTAGCGAGTAGAGAGCGAGATTGGTAAAGTATGTCTTCTATTTCTTGACAGTGTTTAATTTCTTGCTTTAAGCGATCTTTTTGTCTTTGAATAGTTAATTGATTTTCAATTCTAGCAATAACTTCTTCGATTTGAAAAGGCTTAGTAATATAATCAACACCTCCACATTTAAAAGCTTTTACTTTATCAAAAATTTCATTTAAAGCACTAATAAAAATAACTGGTATTTCCTTGAGACTTGGATCTGCTTTTAGTTGCTGACAGAGTTCATAACCATTCATCTCTGGCATTTTGATATCTAGGAGAATTACATTCGGTGCTCTTGATTTTGCCGATCTTAAAGCTACTTTTCCATTCAAAGCTTTTCTAACTTTGTAGCCTTTAGTATTTAAAATACTAGATAAAACTTTAATATTTTCTGGCACATCATCAACAATTAAAATATCACCGCTGAATTCTGGAATATTCATAATATTCTTGATAAGAATCTAAAATATTAGAGACTAGTTTATAAATTAATTCAATTCTAGTTTATCAATTAAGTCTGTAATTTTATCAGTTTCAAAAGAATCTACCAAATTTCTCAAACTCTCAGTGAGGTGTGCATCGGCAGCGGGAATTTGATTTATTAAGCTCAAGATTAACTCTTCATCTAAATCAATGGAAGCCTGATACAAATTCTTCAACCATTGGACAGGCATTACATTTAAGTCTGCGGCTTGAAGCTCAACAGATTCCCTTGTCGAAATGACAGAAGCAGAATTTTCTCCGTAAATGAAATGAACTCCCAAATGTTTCGTAAGCATGGCGAAAATAGTTTCTTGTCGGAAAGGTTTTCTGACAAAATCATCACATCCGTTAGAGAGAATCACTGCTTTTTCTTCTTCTAAGACACTAGCAGTAATAGCAATAATTGCCGTGGCATTTCCTTTCACCGTGCCTTTAATCAGTTTAGTAGCTTCATAGCCATCCATAACCGGCATGCGCATATCCATCCAAATCAGATGAGGTTCCCACTGTTCCCAAATAGCTACAGCCTCTTTGCCATCATGGGCTTCCCGAAGTTCAAACCCCAACGGTTGCAAGATCCGAATCAGCAAAAGGCGATTAACTTCTTTATCATCCACAATCAACAGTCGATACATAGGCTGATTTGGCTCAAGCCCCAAAACCTGTTGAGAATCACTAGCTGTGGGAATTTTGTCGGAAGAGACGATTTCTGCGGTAATGGTAAAGGCAAAAGTAGTACCTTCATCCTCGGAGCTACTGACAATAATATCTCCTCCCATCAACTGCACGAATTTTTGGCTAATAGATAAACCTAAACCTGTGCCTTCATTAATGTTTTTTCCGCTTTGAGTTTGTACGAAAGGTTCAAACAGAAGGGGTAACTCGTCAGTGGCGATGCCTTTCCCTGTATCTGTAATCACAAAAAGAATTTCTCTGTACTGAGCACTTGTGCAGAATTTTTCCTGAGATACTATTGGTATGGTAGTGTCTTGCACATCTTGTTTCTGAAGCTCTTGCGGTTCTGTTAGAGACTGCAGCGTATTTGTAGAGTTGCTGCCTAAGCGCTCAGATTCGGTTGTTGCTGATGAGTCACTCTCAATAACTGATACTTTTAAGGATACTCCTCCCACAGATGTAAACTTAATCCCGTTACCAACTAAATTGATTAAAACTTGTCGTAACTTGGCTAAATCAGTACGGATATATTGAGGAACTGAATCTGCTCTCTCAAAAATTAGTTGTAAGCCCTTCTTTTCGGCTTTCAGTTGAAAAATATCCTCCACGTCAATCAAAAGACGATAAAGGTCAAAATTTTCGGGATTGAGGGTGATTCTTCCGGCTTCAATTTTAGATAAATCGAGGATGTTATTGATCAGGGTAAGCAGATGTTCTCCACTGCGATTAATGATACTGAGGTTTTGCTGATATTCTGAGGGGAGATTTGGTGAGCGAACCATAATTTGCGTAAAACCCAAGATCGCATTGAGGGGGGTTCGCAGCTCATGGCTCATATTGGCTAAGAAGTTACTTTTGGCTTGATTGGCAACTTCTGCTTTTTCTTTGGCTTGGCTTAATTGTTGCGTTCTTTCGGCTACTTTTTGCTCTAGTGTTTGAAATACTGATTTTAGCTCCATAGCCATCTGATTAAAGGCGATCGCCAATTTACCCAATTCATCTTTTCTGAGCACAGGAATAGCCCTATCCCAATCACCGGCTTTGAGATGTTCTACCCCTTGATTTAACTCTCGAATTGGTTGCATAATCCAGTGAGAAGCCCAAATTCCCAATAAAGTTGCACCAATCAGAGTTAACAACCAGATAGTTACCGAAAATCTCCTATTTTTATGAATTTGTTCCATAAAATCTGCTTCTGGTAACATAATAATTACTAACCAATCTGCCCCTAAATTATTGGAGAAGGGGGAAATTTGCACGAAATAGGGCTGATTGTTAATTTGAACTTGCCAAATTTGTAGCTGTTTAATTGCTGTTAAATCCGAAAAACGGGAGGACAACTTCTGAGCCATTTCTCTAACATTTTCGTCTCGACTCTGCAAGAGGGTAATTCTTGCGGGAATTTGGCTCAATTCACTAGCGCGATTGTTTTTAATCATAAAAGGTTTTTCTAGTGAGCTAGCTACCAATAAACCATCGGTGTCAATAATGAAAACTTGTCCTGATTTGCCTACTCGTAAAGTTGAGAGAAAATCACTGATTAAAGACAATAACAAATCATTAAAAAGTACCCCTTCCAAGTTTCCTTGGCGATCGTAAATTGGCATAACCGTAGAAATAGCCAAACGAGGTGTGCCTTGATAGATAAAAATATCACTCCAAGTAGCTTTACCTGCTTGCACTGCTTTCTGATACCAAGGACGTTTTTGATTAAAAAAATTAGGAATAACTTTGCGTTGTTGCAGTTTATTGCCTTCAGTATCGGTAGGATAAATACGTACATTGAAGGGAGCGGAATTATCCATTAAATTTATTTCTATCTCACCATTATCCAATCTTTCCACCCCAATCATTTCACCTGCTTCAGAAGCATAACCAATAAATCCTACTTCTGGAAAATTCTGAATTTGTCTCCACAAATATTTTTCCATAGTCAGGAAGTTATTAAAATCTAATAACTTTAATTCCCTGTTATCCAGATTCATCTGGTTAATTTTTTGAGGTATTTTTAGATACTTATTGAGTCGTTCTCGAATCCGTAAATTCACCTCATGATGTAATTCCGAAGCTAATTCACTGACAACTTTTTCCCCATTGCGCCAAGAAACAAAGCCTACTAACCCAACACTACTGATGATAGGAACAACACACACCAATAAAATAGTAATTCTTAGGGGAATATGATTAAATAATTTGTTTAATTTATCCATAAAGGCCCAAAAATACTCGCTTTGAGGAGAATGCAGAAAGTTCGCTGCGCTCCGTGAACAGAATTAAACAGCCTTGATTTGCGGTAGTGAGATAAAATTTGAACCCTCGTTTCATTTAAGCCTTTTACTACTAGTACACGACGGCGTAAGTCCTTCTACCATTCAAAACAAGGGAAACCTTTACTAAATCATACTTTTGACTTTTGAGTTTTGAGTTTTGAGTGCGTGACTTCCGCGTAGCGGTACTAGCTACCTTAAATCTAAGCAATAGTTGTAGTTATTAGGTAATTTCTATCATAAACAAATTCCGTATAATCAGCAAGATCATCTATTCCTAAGAGGGTAAAGCAAATTTCAGTAGCTAACCAAATAGTGGCTGTTAAAAACAATTTTTTCCAATGGACATATCTAGATTTCATTTCGCCCTCCTTCAATTTTGATCGACAATCAGAAAATATCCTTTTGAATATAGAGTGAATTTATCATTAAATCAAACACCTTAGTAGAGTTAGTTCTCAAAATATTCTTTATTCAATTATAATTTAAGTCATTTTTTTGCTTTATTCAACCAATAAATATCATGTAAAATATCATATAAATATCATATAAAATCTCATATAGCTGTTCTCATACTTATAAAGATTTCAGATTAGAGATTGAAGATTGGTGAAGCGAATCAATACAAGCCGAAGTCTTGATCGCAAGGGGAAATCTAAAATCCCAAGCCAATCTACAATCTACCCTCTTCAATCTACAATCTATAGCGTGGGTCAATCTAGAATCTACAATTTGTAATCTACAATCCCTTGACTAAGAATTAACTTTTGGACTTTGGCGATCGCCGGATTTAATTCGTAATTAGAGCGACGGGGATTTTGCTCATAAGCTTGCTGCTCTTGTTCAATCATCTTGATATCTTGACGCACTAAACCGTCGAGCAATTTTTGGGCGCTGCCAAATAAACTATTTTTGAGCCAACGACGAAACCAAACTGGTAATTTATGTAATAGCCAAAAAGCATTGAGAGAGGTAAAGTGAATCAAGTAAGCACGAGTAGCAGTTTCATGGATAGGACAAAAGAGACAGTAAATTTTAAAATCTTCCCCTAAAGTAGATACCCAGTGAGGATAGATATAGCTTACTTTTAAAGGTTCGGGATGTAAGCGACGTAAGGCAGGGAAAAATAATTGAGAAATTGACCAAATTTTATCAATCCGATAATAACTCTGGGCTTCATAGAAAGCTTCTACACTATTCTTATCTACTCTTAACTCTTGTAAGGAGGCAGATGCCCAAGCTTGGTAATCATCATGTAAGTGACCGTGATACATATCCATGAGGTTTTCAACCAGAAATGAATAATGGCCGGGACAATTAATAACTGATACTGTAGCGATATAGTTAAGATGATCCCATTCCGATACTCCTAAAGGGGAAACTTGTTCAGGATTGGTATCTCCAGGAAACAACCAGATAAATCCATCTAATTCCCTTACCGGATAACGGCGAAGCTTACAACTAGGTAATTTCTGCTTGGGGCTTAAATAGGGAACCAAAGAACAATTTCCCTGTCTATCAAATTGCCAACCATGATAAGCACATTCTAAATCATTGCCCACAATTTTACCCTCACTCAATTTTACTTGACGATGAGGACAACGATTTTCTAGGGCATGAATAGTACTTTCTTCATCTCGATAGAGGACGATATTTTGGTGCCATAGAGTTATCTCAATAGGTTTATCTTTTACCTCGCTACCCCTAGCTACCACATACCAATGATTAGGATCAATAGCACAAGCACGAATATCTTGCTTAGAAGTAGAAGCTAAAAAATCAGAAGTGATCATCAGAATTTAAGCCAATATTATCAGTTGTCAGATTAAGTATAGATGTTTATTCAATTACCAATCAACAAATAAGGGATAGGCAAGAGAAAAATCATCTCAAATCCGGTTGAATAGCCACAGGGAAGAATGCAGAATTCAGAATTCAGAATTCAGAATTCAGAATTAAAAATTAAAAAGAGGTTTCACAGCCGATAGTATCGTAAATTTCCTTGTCACAATAGCTCAAGTAAGCTAGAGCTTTTGCTAAACTTGCCGAAGTTGAGATACAAAGTAGCCGAGCCGATTGAGGTGATATTAGTGGTGATTAATTCTCAAGCAAATGGATGTAGAGTTTGAGTAGGGAGTTAATTTTGAGCGAGGCGAGTTCAAATTAAGAGGGCTAAGGGATTAATTCTTTGTGAAAACCTCGCTTCACAGAAATCGGAAAAATTCTCTGGCAGAAGAGCCCACGCCTAAACTGCTCGGCAGTAAGCGTGGGAGTATGTCACGCTAAACCTGTGTTGGTTCCTTGTTTTCCTGTAGCTAGTTCAACTTTAACAATTGTTCCACCCATTTTTTGGATTCTTTGCTGTTCGCGAAACCAGTTTTCGTAGGGTACTAACTTAGTGAAGTAGGTATTTTGTAATTCTCTCTGAGTTCTAATCCTAGTTTGACTAGGAACACAAGCAGTAATTTTAAATGTTCTCACGGTTGATAATCTCCTTGCTGATTCCGCCAAAATTTTTTAAGTAAAAAAATTATCTTGATAATTGTTGATTTTTTATCGGATTACGGTTAGGAGTCTTTGAGCCAATACTAGCTCTGTAAAACTTGGTCTGCCATCGATCGAGCCTTAACAAAACTAGCACTCACTCCAGACTTTCCTAACCTTAATTAGGGTTAAGCTCTGCTAAAAACAACTTGTTAGTTATTCTTAAGCACCAGCAAAAGTTAGCTCAAGCCAGAGCAAATGTAGTCAAAATAAACGCCCATTTCTGCTCCTGCATCAGTACCAACTAAGCTTGCGGTGACTTCTTTCATAGCTTGGATAGCTTGAACAGTGGAGCTAATGGGTACTCCTAGGGAATTATAGGTTTCCTTTAAACCATTGAGTACACGCTCGTCAAGAATAGAAGGATCGCCAGCTAACATACCATAAGTAGCATAGCGGAGATAGTAGTCTAAGTCGCGGATACAAGCTGCATAACGACGGGTGGTGTACATGTTGCCACCAGGACGAGTTACATCGGAGTAGAGTAAGGACTTAGCTACAGCTTCTTTGACGATGGTAGCTGCATTAGCGCTGATTACGCTTGCTGCACGAACGCGAAGTTCTCCCGTTTGGAAATAGCTTTTGAGCTTATCCATTGCAGCATTATCAAGGTATTTTCCTTGTACATCAGCAGAGTTGATTACAGCAGTAATTGCGTCTTGCATAGTTTTGTTTCCTTTTCTATAACTTAATCTTTTATGTTTTTTTGCAGGACTTTAAAGCTTGATTAGACAGAATTAGTCTATCCAACTTACTGCATTGCTCCGATTACATAATCGAAGTAAGAAGCTGCTTCTCCAGCGTCTTGGGCAGACATCATTCCGGTAGAAACTTCTTTCATTTCACGTACACTTTGAGCTACTGCACCAATGTCAGTTCCCAAGGATTTGTACATTTCTTTAACACCTACTAAACCAATTTCCTCGATGGGAGTAACGTCACCAGCTACTACACCATAAGTAATTAGGCGCAGATAATAGTCCATATCACGCAAGCAAGTTGCGGTCATTTCTTCTCCGTAAGCGTTGCCACCCGGAGACACAACATCGGGACGTTTTTGGAACAGGCGATCGCCTGCTTCTTTAACAATACGCTCGCGGGATTCAGTTAAGGTTTGAGCGATGCGCACGCGGCTTTCACCAGTAGTTACAAAAGCTTTGATTCTATCTAATTCGCCAGGGCTAAGATAACGTGCTTCTGCGTCTGCATTCACGATGGATTTCGTGACGATACTCATTGATGGATTCCTCCGACCAAAATTTTAAGATTAAAATAATTAAACCAGATTTAATTAAACTGGTATTGACGATCAAGGTTGTCACTTAACAGGGTTAAGCAACTCTCTCACTCAATCAAAAGTTCTCAACTCAGTATAACCTGTTACGGTTCTCAAAATACTCTAGATTTTGAGAAAATTTACTTCCGTGCTAACTAAGAGTGAAAGTAACCTTACGCAATTATTCTGCGATATTAGGTTCCCCTTCGCACTTGTTTCTTAATAGTTTTTAACATTTCCCTCAGCTTATTACTGACTGCAAATAGCCAGAAGTCAATCATTACTTAACTTCCGACTATCAAGCAAACTTTACTTAACTTTACAAACCAGTTTTCCCAGGTTTAAAACTAGGTACTACCAATTCATCATCCTGCTTAGTTAACTTGTTATAAAGTTTTTCGGTATTGGGGAAGTTAGCCGCAGGCAGAGTGGGGAAGCGGCGATAGGGTACGGTGTCTTCGCCAAATACTTGTAGATACTCCATACTGCTAACTAGAGCAGTAATAAAAGCATTAATACCTTGGCTGGCAAGAATTTGGTTATACTTTTGAATCTCTTTCTGATTTAAGGGTGCTCTGCCTAAAAAGTGTTTGGTTCCTAATTCAATTACTTTAGTATTGGGGTAAGGAGTATAAAACTCTTTGATATACAACTCAGAGCATCCTAAAGCTTGAACAAACTCCTTCACAGTAATTTCTCCATTAGCCAATTTACTCTCTAAGGAAGTAAACTTAGCTTGTATGGTATAGGCCTCCACATCCCGTTCAAAAATCTGGCGATAGGCAGCACGAACAGCATTCTTAACAGCTACTTTATCACTCAAATCAGTGAGCTTAAAGATCTTGGTTTGCTCGCGTTGAACTGTTACTCCCTGATTAATGCGGAATTTAACTTCCGGTTCCGTCCGCATTCGCTGAACCTGTCCTAGTTCCACAAAGCGAGGAGCAACTTCCTTATCAACACGCTTACCAATATCTTCTCGCAGAGTGCCAACCCTGGTCATCCGTAACTGCATACCAGCAGGGGTCAAATAACGCTCATAAGGCACTGTATCTTCGCCAAATGCCTCTGTATATTCCTGACTATCAATTAGTTCATCTACAAAGACGTAGAAGCCCTTTTTAGAGCATAAATCGAAGTATTTATTCATCTCGTTACGCCCATAAGTAGGACGACCTAAAAGGCGGCGGTGGATGTATTCGATCGCTTTACAGACATAGAAAGGAGTCCAGTAAGTTTTCAAGAATGTATCAGATTTAGCCAAAATTTTAATGAACTCACGCAGAGGAATTTCGCCATTTTCCAAGCGGGTTTCGGCAGCAGTTAACCGTTGTCCTTCATAGACATCCCGACCAAATACTTGACGATAAGCAGCCCGAATTAATGCCTGAGTAGAAGTTTCCCCATATTTAACGCTGGAGCCATTGCTGTTACCTGGTAACTCGTTATTTAAACGGAATACCTTCGCCCCTAGAGAGCCTGGATAAGTCGCTCTGGCTTGGGGGTTACTATTTTGGTTATTAATCCCCGGTCCTCGATGGATTAAGATCCGCTTAGTGTCTTTGTTGAATGGTGCAGGACGAGTATTGGGCTCCCGGGTTTCTTTGGGGAAAATCGCCCCAAATTGAATTTCCAAGGGGTCATTGCCAGAACCATAAACGTGCTGATCTGGTAGGGGGCGATCGTATTTGGCAAAGGTGGTAACAAATTGAGGAACTTTGCGGAAAGGCGCACTGTATTTGAACAAATCTTGCTGCATTCCCCAGTTACGGCATTCTTGTGCTTCTTGCCCTAAACCACGAAGGTAGGGGACAGTTTCTTCCCCAAAATAGTCTGCGTATTCTTGGGAGTCCACCAAAGCATCAACTAAGGCTGCCAGACCACCATCAGACACAATCGAAAAATATGCTTGTACTTCCTCACGGGAAGAAGGACCACGCCCCAATATATGACGGAAAGCTAACTCTAGTGCCCGAGAGTTGATAAAAGGCTCAAAGAATTGCTGGCGATACAGGGGAGATTTGGTCAAACGGCGCACAAATTCCTTCATCGAGATCGTCCCATTCTTGACCTGAGATTCGAGGAAAGAAATTGACTGAGAGTAAGCGCGGGTAATATCACGCTCAAAAATTTGACGGTAAGCAGCTTTAATCACTGCTTGTTTTTCTAACTCCGATAGCCCCGGCTTCATGACGAATTTAGGACGGCGCTCAGCAGCGTTAAAGTAGCTTTGAGGCAATTCTAAGCCTTGTTGATCCACAGAGGGACGTTGTCGTAATTTATTGGCTGGAGTCGGTGCTCTGAACTCAGTAATCAAGACATCAAAATATTGAGTTACAATCTCTCTGGCTTCTGGGTCACCTTTAAAGTAATCAATAGAAGCAGCCCGCATGGATAGAAGAGCTACGATGGTCGCATCAGTAGAACAGGCGTTCTCAATCACTTCCCGTAAACCTCTGGTATTGACCACTAAGATATTCGGATCTCCAGCAACGATCGCATAAGTCACGTAACGCAAGAACCAAGACAAGTCTCGCAAGGATTTGGCCATGTTCGCCGGACCATAACGAGAAATATTAATGGGACGGAAACCGGGAGGAATAGGACCGATACCGGAGCCACTGAAAATAGAACGTAAACTGCCCAAGAAACCACCGCCACTGCCGCTACCACGGCCACTCTCTACATAGGTTTGGGTGGCTAACTGTTCTGCTCGTTTATCACTAGGCAGAGTACCAGCACCAGCCATAGCCATTTCCTTGACTGGTTCTTCTACGGGAGGCTTTTCCAGATAAGACATGGGGGACCCACCAGTAAAAATACGGTTAGCTGCCCTGGAAACAATCAAATCTGAGTTATTAGTTAAGGTCTCTGCAATGGCAATTCTTTTGGCCCCCGAACGGAAATATTCGCTTAATTCGTTCAATTCCCCTCGATCGGGGAAGCGGTCTTGTTGTTCAGCTTGAATAATGGTCGATGCCGCCACTGTTTGGTATAGTTGCGGTCTAGCTAGGGAACTACCGCCACTTGCTTTTACACTCATTGACTTTCTACTAGGTTAATGAAACAAATTTTCGTTATACGCATTAGCATCTAGATTAAATCTTTTCGGGTTTCCTTAGTTGTTTTGTTAAGTTTTATTTCAAAGCAATCTTCTTTGTTATACTTTTGAAAATCTGGCGATTAGACTTTAGACCAATGGACAATATCCAAAGACAGCAACTCTTGCAGGCAGCCGAAAAGGTTGCCCTCAAAGCCTACGCGCCATATTCAAACTTTAGAGTTGGTGCGGCAGTTTTAGGTGGCAGCAGGCGAGTATATCTGGGTACGAATGTCGAAAATGCCAGTTATGGCTTATCCATTTGTGCCGAAAGGGTTGCTTTAGCCACAGCCAAAGTGAATGGAGAAGAAAAAATCCTCGCCATCGCGATCGCCTGTATTGATGGGAAACTAGATCAAACCTTCAGCAGGCGATCGCCCTGTGGTGCATGTAGACAGTGGATAGAGGAGCTAGCTCCCGATGCCGAAATTCTCCTCTGGGGCTCAACCAAGATCTTTCACCTGCGGGATTTTCTGCCCTACCCTTTCCAGCCGAGCTAAGCATGGGTGTCGGTAGGGCGATCGCCCCTTTTACTCCAGCATCAGCTCGCCAAGCAATAGCTTAAAGTTTAATTATCAGAACCCTGCCAATTTACCCAGTCTTGGGGTTTCAGGAAAACTTCGTATAACTCTGCTTCTGGAGTGTTAGGTTCAGGATGATAGCAATATTCCCAGCGTACTAGAGGGGGAAGAGACATTAAAATTGACTCGGTACGCCCCTTAGTTTGCAGCCCGAAAATAGTTCCTCGGTCGTAGACTAGGTTAAACTCCACATAGCGCCCCCGACGATAAGTACCTGGGCAAAATTAATTTAACATTTTCTGAAGACAGAGAATAGGGAAAGATAAGTATTGTTTCTCGGCTATTAGAGCATAATTAAGATTTAACTTTTTTGTAACTCTGTTAATATTGTCTTTGCTTTTAGATGTTCGGGCACAGCTTTTAAGAATTCATTCAGTAACAATATCGCTTCTTGTTTTTGTCCCAAACGAGCAAGAGCGATCGCCCTTAGATATTTAGTAGTTGGTGTTTGTTGTTTCAACTGCCGCAAAATATTTAAACTCTCCGAATTATAGCCTTGATTTAATTTATCTATTGTGTTTTTTAATGTTTGAGTGGTATTTACGAAAGATGGACTATAACCAGAAAAATTTATCTGAATCAATCTACAAAATGCGTGTTCTGCTTCTAAAATTTTCTGTTTTAAATCTTCAGGGGAGAGAAAATATTGCTTACCTAAGTGATATTCAACAAAATCTAATTTTTCTCGAGATAAACTATTTTGTGGTTCACTAAACATATTTTTCATCTCTGCCATTTTCTTCTGAAATATTTTGTTATTATGAGTAATAGTTGAATCTCTTTTTAGAATTTTCTCACTAGCAGCGTGACGACTATACTTTAGTTTATCCCAATAAAAATAAGAACATCCAGCTTGAATAGAATAGAATAAATTTGTCCCTAATTCGTTACTAGCAGCATAATAATGAGTAGAACATAAATGATAAAAGCGAACCAAAAAATTAGGGTCAAACATATGACCAGCAGATACTATTTTAAAACCTTGTTTTTGAAAAGGAATATGCCTTCCCAATAAATAATCTTTCCAATATATACATACCGTAATTGGTTGATATTTAGGCTCTAATTGACTTAACTCTAAGGCTAATTGTTCCCAATCTGTTTCCACTGTTACATCATGGCTTAACATAACATTTAGTTAAAAAGGCTTATTTTTTGATAATTCCCAAATTAGGTAATGTTTTAACTTTATAAGGAGATCGCCGAAATGGTGAAAATTTATCCCCTGTTCCGGAGCTCCCTCTTCCCGTGCTGTCATAGTCACTAATTGTAATTTCCTATTTCTAATTTGCCCAAAGTGAGCAAACTTTCTAAATCTTCTTCTGCGGTTGGTAAATAGGTTTTGATAATTTTTCTAATTTTGCTTAATTCTTTTTCTTCAGCTAAACCTAACATTCTACTAACATCCGTTTTTTAACCAAAGCGAGAAAGTATTTTCTTTTTTGTGCCGATAAATCATTAATTAACATTGGTGCTGGTTAGATTTTTATTCTGATAATATTAATTTTAATGTTTCAGTTTGAATTAAATCAGGGTTAATTTTAGCTCTCAATTCTTCATCGGTATATTGTCCTTCAAATGCTTCTAGGGCGGCTTTTTTTATCGCAGTTTCAAAAGCATCGGTTAAAATTTCTTTTAATTCTTCTTCACTGGCATAGTATCCCCCCGATTTACGTCTTTTGTTGATTCTCTTAATGGCTTTAGTGGCATTGTAAATAGAAAATTCCCAAGAACGAGTGCTTCTTTGTTCCGCTTGTTGTTTGATTAAATGAATTAGTAAAATAACAGCATAACTATAAATTTTGTTCAGTTTATCTTCTTTAGACATTTCTTCTAATTCAGCTACTAATTCAAGGGCTCGATCGTATTTTTTTTCTTCTATGTACTGACGTAAAATTAAGAGTTCTTCCATGGTGTACCCCCTCAGTTTATTTTCATGTTACTTGATCTCAGTAAACCCCAACTAACGGGCGTTCCTTTTTTCACCGCTTTGATTACTTTTTGCCCTAGTAATAGATCATAATATTTCGGTGGGAGTCCATGACCTGGACGAATACGGCGCAAGTTTTTGGGTGTGAGAATGTCACCTGCTGATAAATCCTCGGTAATGTAAAGCGAGCGCCTGTACGCCATCGACTTACTTTCGGCTTGATTACTACCATATTTGATTTCTCCCAAGGCTTGCCAAGCTCTTTGTGCTTCTATTACTAATAGTTGCATTTCTTCTGGTTCCATGGAAAAAGCAGCGTCAACCCCACCATCAGTACGAGCGAGGGTAAAATGCTTTTCAATAAAAGTAGCTCCTAATGCTACACTAGCCACAGATACACCAATTCCCATAGTATGATCCGATAAACCCACTTGAACGTTAAATAAGTCTCTTAAATGGGGAATAGTCAGGATATTGGTATTTTCAGGGGTTGCGGGATAGGTACTGGTACATTTTAGTAAAATTAAGTCTTGACAACCGGCTTCTCTTGCTGTTCTAACGGTTTCATCTAATTCTGCTACTGTGGCCATCCCGGTAGAAATAATTATTGGTTTACCTGTACTGGCTACTTTCCGAATTAAAGGTAAATCCGTATTTTCAAAGGAGGCGATTTTATAACAGGGTACGTTCAAGGATTCCAGAAAATCGACGGCGGATTCATCAAAAGGGGTGCTAAAACCAATTATCCCTAACTCCTGACAACGCTTGAATATTGGTTCATGCCATTCCCAAGGGGTATATGCTTGTTGATAGAGTTTATAGAGTGAATTTCCTTGCCAAAGACTATCAGGATCATCTATGAAAAATTCCCCTTCTTCTATGTCTAAAGTCATAGTATCGGCTGTATAGGTTTGTAATTTTAAACCATGTACACCAGCTTTGGCGGCAGATTCGACTATCTTTAAGGCTCTGTCTAAAGATTGATTATGATTTCCTGACATTTCCGCCACTATCAAAGGGGGATGATTTTTACCGATGAGTTTATGTTGAATTTTAATTTCTGTCATAATCAGTAATTTTAATTTCCTATTTCTAATTTGCCCAGAGTGAGCAAACTTTCTAAATCTTCTGCTGCGGTTGGTAAATAAGTTTTGATAATTTTTCTAATTTTGCCTAATTCTTTTTCTTCAGCTAAACCTAACATCCTACTAACATCGGCTAAGTCTTGAGTTCGACTGGCTGATAGTTTCATCAAAATTAAGTATGGTAGAGCAATAATGGGCAAACCATCTGGGGCATAATTAGGATTGGCGATCGCTTCTTCTACCCAATCATCTTCCCCTTCTAAAATATCTAAAGAAGTATTATCTGGCAGTCTCCAATGACTACCAGCGATACTTAAATTACTTATTTTTTTGCTATTGGCATTTTCTAAGTCTTGATTTTTATTCTGATAATATTAATTAATTACATGACTATTTGCCTTCCTAAAATAAAGGCTTCAGCAGCTTCTACCCCAATGGTAGCACCTCGCCATCTAGCTAAATATTCTACTGCTTGTAGGGAGCGAGGATGGGGATAAGGACGCATTTCAGAAGTATAGGCTTCAAGGGCTTTAAGTTTTAACTGGAGGGTGTTGGAGATATCGACAAACCAGGTAGGGGTAAAATAGGTTGCTGAATGGGGTATTTGCCATTCTGTACTAGAAGGAATTTCAAAAAATAGCAAGGTTTTCACTGTACTGTCGGATAGGGGACGACAGGCGGTGACAACTGCTTGATGAATGAGTTGATGGTCAATGTTAAGATCTCCTCGGTGATGGGTATAAATAACTTTTGGTTGATATTTGGCGATCGCCTCTTCAACTACTTTAACTAAATCGAGTAAATCACAGCTATCTAAACGATTGTCAGGTAATTTCAGCAATTCTATCGAATTAACGCCTAAAATCTGACTGGCTTGTTGTGCTGCTTTGGCTAAAGCCGATAATTCGTTTTGTCGCTTATCCCGATTACGTTGGGGATCGCGACTGGTAGCACCTTCGGCTAAAATCATTATATCAACGCGATCGCCTTTTTGGGTATGTTTGGCGATCGCACCTCCACAGCCTAAAATTTCATCATCGGGGTGGGCAGCTATTACTAAGATGTTCATTATATTTTGTTTTACTATCGCTAGAAGGAAAAGGGATTTCCATCTTTTCATCAATTCTTAAAGCTAGTGCTTCTGCTAGACAATCTCGTGCTTCTAAGAGACATTCTTCAATGGTTTCTCCTTGAGTAATGGCTTCAGGAAAGTCAGGAAAAGTTATTACAAAACCACCTTCTTCTTCAGGGCTTAAATTTACAGGAAAAGAAAATCTATACATTTGCTAATTTTTTCAGTTTCTTGACAAATTCATTCCCTGTCATGCTTTGTTCTCCTCTATGGGAGTTATGGTAACATCAGCTTTAATTTTGCCGTTATATAAAGCGGATCTACTAAATTCATAACGAAAACCTTGATATTCAATAAATGCCTTAGGGTATCCTTCTGCATCTAACATTCTAATGAAATCATGCAAAGATAATAAAGAGTCTAATTGAGGTATTTTACTTTCATGGGGTTTACGTCTTTTAAAAATTACTACTTCTCCAGTTTGGGGTATCGGTTTTGGTTCTTCCTCTATAATTCGTTTAATCATTTGAGCTGAAAGATAAGTAGCACGAATATAAATTTCTTCAGCATTTCCCGATAAACATAAATCTTCTTTTAAATAAACTGCACCAGCATCAAATTCTTCCGTCATTTGTAATGCAGTTAATTTTGTCTGTTGATGTCCTCGAATAATTAAATTTTGTAGTGGACTTCCCCCTCTACCATAGGGAACATCTGTCATGTGAAAACAGACACATTCATAATTATTTATGATTTCTTCTGGGACTTTCCAAGACCAATGTAAAAAGAAAATATAACGGGGATTAATTTGTTTTATTGCAGTTAATATTAATTTTTCTTTTTCTTGGATTAAATGCCATTTACCTGAATATTTGCTAATAGTTTCATTAAAAATTTTCTGACTCCAAACTGTACGACCAACAACAATATATTTTGTTTCATCATTTCCTAAATTCATAGTTTCTTTTCAATTTTTATTATATAAGTTTCTCCATAAAGTTCAAAAAAAGCCGGGTAACGTTGGTTATCTACAACACGAAGTAAATTAAATTGTTCTCGAATAGTTTTATCTGGATCAAGACGACTATCTTGAGGAGTTCTTCTTTTATAATATGTTGATTGTCCTTTTTGTTCATAGCCATCATTTATAATGGCTGGATATTGTTTAACAAAGTTAAGACAGAGTTTAATAGAAACTTCCGCTTGAACTGTTCTTAGCTCATCAACTAATTCTGTTCCTTCAAAATATAAAGTATTTCTTAAATAAATTTTGCCACTGTCAACTTGTTCAACTGCTTCAAAAAGAGTAATAGGAATTTCATTTTTTCCTTCTAAAATTTGCCCCGTTAAAGGTGACCAACCTTTTCCCAGAGGTAATGCACTTTCATGAACAACTAAATTATGTTTATTCTTAGCAAGTATTGTTTGAGATACAATTTGACTACATCCTAAATAAAAAACTAAATCTCCTTCTGTGATATGCTTACAATTATTTAACCATTGTATTTCATGTCCATCTTTCTCAAGGTGAGTAATTAGTACAGGAATGTAATGATTAATCCAACTATCATGATCGGATATAATAGTTATTTTTAACCCTATTTTTAAATCTGATTGCTTTAATGGTTTAAGTTGATAATCTTCACGGTTAGGCATAGGTTAACTTTCTATTTAATAGACAAATCTTTAAGAAATTCAGTTACAGCGTCATATTGATCGTGATAGGTAATGTATCGTTTCAGAAGGGTCAAATCTAAATCCGGTAGTAGCTCGCTGCGTTCTAAACTTTCGTACTCTTCTCTGAGATGGTAAACCTTCAATAGGCCATCTTCCCAGAACCAAACTTCAGGGACACCAATGCGCTTGTAAAGTTGTAGCTTATCTATACCACCACTGGTAAATACTACTTCTATCACTAAATCAGGAATGGCTTTCTTGGTTTCTAGATTGTAAGACTCGTCAGGTTCTTTTCTGGCTTTTTTCTCTTCACTTCCCAGAGTCGGTGCTCCCCTAGCATAGAAACGAATCCCCTTTTCTCTCATGTAGGCTTCTAACAGTAAGCCAATCGTTTTCTTTGTTTCTTCATGCTCTGGGCTAATGGTCATAATTTCTAAAATTCCGTCAAGATAAGTAAATCTTACACCTCCTATATCTTGAAAACTAGCTTCAATGGTTTCTAATTGTTTCCAAGTAACATCAGCAATTATCAATAAATTATTTGAGGTAATCGGTTTATTTAAAGTGGTAGTCATAACTTCTTTCCTGAGCATAATTTAATTATTAATTCTGGCATATTGATAATATTTTTCTGAGTTGATAATCTTCACTGTTAGGCATAGTTTAACTTTCTATTTAATCGACAAATCTTTAAGGAATTCAGTGACAGCATCATATTGATCGCGATAAGTAATATATGAGGCTTGCCATGTTTTTCATATCTTAGTGGAGATGGCACGTAAACGACTCCTTCAATTAGTTCTGCTTTTTTAAGCTGAGGCATGGCCTCATAGCGGCGCTCAAATTCCTCGCGGGTAAGGCGATCGCCACTTTCAAGGGGTAATACGGTCGGGACTTGTTTAGCTACCGTAATCATCGTCATGCTGCCTCAATATCCATATAAATTATTCTAGCCCAGTGGTTTGTCAATCTTCAAATATATGGATAGAGGCGCTTCAGACGAATGCGAGCATCTTCAGGGGAAAATTGCCAATCTACAGACTTTTGCATTTGATTATGCTTGACGTGACAGGCTGTTGTTTATTTTGCTACCAATATCCGCTTTTTTGGTCGTTGATTAAACCCATTTTTTCTAAAACTCTACTACTGCCATAACCATCTATTAATTTTCTCCCTTGTTTACTCATTTGATAACGTTGCTCTGGTGATTCTCTGAATTTGGCGATCGCATCTTTAATCATTTCTACTGTAACATTTTCATGCCATCCTAAACTAATAGTTAAACCCATTTCCCCTAATTTATGGGCAATTTCTTGTTGATTATCGGCAATAGTAAGAATAATGCTTGGTAAACCCATGAAGGCTAATTCCCAATTAGTTGAACCGCCGGCAGCAACAGCAATATCTGCCCATGCCATTAATTCAGGCATACTGGTGACATTTTTTTTTAAAGTTATGTTTAAATTTAAACTCTTACAAAATGAAGATAATTGCTCATAATTAGGATTACTAGCCCCAACAATAACGATTATTTCTAACTCTTGTTTAAATAAGGATAAAGCTTGAAGTACTTTGAAAGTTATATTATCAGGATCGGCACCGCCGAGAGTAACTAAGATTTTTTTAGCTAAAGGATTAATATATCGTTGCCATTTTCGCCACTGCCAAAACTCTTTTCTCAATAAAGTGTAATTAGTACCTAAAAGTAATTGAGTATAACTTTCTCGATTAAGATATAAACTTTCATTCGCTCCTAAATTTTGATTTAAGATTAAATCAGCGCAATAATGTTTACAATGTCCATAATCATCAAAAAACAAAACCTTTAAACCTACTTGTTTTAATCGTTTTTGATATTCGTAATCAAATTGATAACCGTCAACAATTATGCAATTACATTGATATTTTCGAGAAAGCTTAATAGTAGTTTGAGCGTCATTACTACTAGCTACATCTTCATTAATTAAGATAAAATCAATATTTTCTGAAGTTAATCTCGTGGCTAATTGAGGGGGTAAATTAACACAAACAAAAACAGGCTTGATGTGCTGATGTTGTAAATTTTGAGCTAAAGCTAAACAACGCATGATATGACCTGTTCCTATTTCTGGAGAAGCATCAGCACGAATCAATATTAACATAAATAATCAATTTATTTTTATTTTTTTACCACGCCAGTAATCCACCATCTACGATAATACTTGCACCCGTAATATAGGATGAATCATCAGAGGCTAAGAATGTAACTGAACTAGCTATTTCCTCTGGTTTAGCCATTCTCCTTAACATTGTTTTGCTACTATAGTTATTGACAAATTCATCTGTTTGTCTTTCAGTATTACGTACACCTCCTGCTATAATTGCATTAACTCTAATATTTTTGATTCCCCACAAAGAAGCTAAATATTTGGTCATACCCAATATTCCTGATTTGACAGTTGCATAATGTATAGGTGTCGGAGACATTCCATAAGGATAAATAGAATGATCCACTCCTGCACAGGCATAAATAGAGGAAAGGAAAATGATGCTAGAAGTAATATTGTTATCTTGCTCTTCAACCAAATTACGAGCTAATAAAAAATGACCAGTAACATCTACTTCAAATAAATTATTAAAGTTTTGATAGGATAAATCGGTAATTTTTCCTCCTACCTTGTCTCTATTAGAAGCATTGGCAATTAGAATATGGGGAATTATTTTCTGATTTTTGAGTTTTCCTAGAACTGAACAAATATTAGACTCATTACTTAAATTTAATCCCATAGGAATCATTTTATTATTAATATGTTTAGATTGTTGTTTAATCCAATTTTTTGCTTTCTCTAGACAACGAGAAGTTACAATTACAGTAGTTCCTTCTTCTGCTAATCTTTGAGAAATAGCACTACCAATAAGCCCTGTTGCTCCAGTTACCAGAGCAATTTTTCCTGATAATCCTCTCATTAACTTGACCTTTTTAATAAAAATTGACACAAATCAAATTCAAATTGAGTTGCAACATGAATTGAGCGTTCCTCTGGTGTTTCAATAACGCCTAATTTAGAACCAAAAAAATGCCCTACTTCTCTTAATTTCTCCAAATTGGCTATCTTGATTGAACCATTTGGTCTATAAACAGAAGGCAATAAGAGTCTTTCTTTCATATATTGATTTCCAAAATACATTTTCCAATACCGATTATCCTGTTTTTGTACAGCCCAATGAAAATAATGGGGATCAATAGAAGTAATACTAACCAGAAAATCATAATCCTGATTGAAAAAAATTTGGATTGCTTCGATTAAATCCTCAATTGATCTTAAGGGAGAAGTGGGCTGCAGACAAACGATGGTATTAATCTTTTTCCCTTCATTGATAAAAAATTCTGCCATCTTTTGACAGGGAATATGAGAGGGAATTAAATCTCCACATAAATCTTGAGACATCAAAAAGGGAACTTTAGCACCATACTGCTTTGCTATTGTTGCTATTTCGTCATCGTTGGTACAAATATAAACTTCTTCAAATAATGAACTCTTCATAGCTGTTTCAATAGAATAAGCTATCATCGGTTTCCCCACTAAGGGAAGTATATTTTTTTTTGGCAAACGTTTACTCCCCCCTCTTGCAGGAATGGTACAAATCATATTTTTATCTTTTGTCATTATTAATCTCCTTTTGTAAAAATGGTTTTGTCATAATTGGCTCGAGCGGTGAAATTTTATTTTTATCTCTAATACCTCTAACTAAAATTTCTGCTAATTCTAAATCTTCTTTTTCATCAATATCAATTCCTCGATTAGCATCTATTAACTCTAAATAAAAAGGATTTCCATAAAATGCTTTTTGTTTTTTAAAATCTTGAGCTTTTACCCACCAAATTGCACCAGTAGGACAGTAAACCTTTCCCAGTTCTTGACTGGGAATCAAATATTGAGAACCAAATACCCAATTACCCTCTCCTCGCTCATTCTTTTGAAGAGCCCAATGAGGATAAACACCTCGATAATTAACCACGGAGATTTGAAAACTTCTCTGATTACTATTAAACAAATTATAATGTTTAATAATGTCTTGGCTAGTTTTAAGAGGACAATTAGGCATTAATTGACATAAAGCATCTACTGGAATATTTTGTTGTTCCAAATTATCTAATAAATGATTGGCTACATCAACCAAACTTGCTCGATCAGTCGCTAAATTACTAGGTCTTAATAAATATTCAGCATTATACCATTGCGCAATAGTAGCAATTAAAGGATCGTCGGTAGATACAATAACTTTATCAAACAGATAACTATTTATTGCGGCAGCAATTGTATAAGCTAATAGAGGATGACCAAAAAAGGGGACTATGTTCTTGTTTGGTATTCTTTTTGAACCTCCGCGAGCGGGAATGAGGGCAATTATCTGATTTTTTTGCATATTTCGACGAGACTTAACCTGAATTCCATTGAGATGGGTCTAATATTTTATTGTCATTGAAAGCGAATGCCCTAAAATGATTTTTATCTGACAACTTACATTCCTTTAATTTTAGAATATTTTGTTGTAATTGTTTACAATTATTTATGCCAACAACAATATAATCAATCTCATTTATGTTGTTGACAAAACACAAAGCAGCTTGATTCTTTGATAATTTATGCTTAGAGATAAACTGATAATATTTTTTGAGATGAGGTTTGATAGATTGTAATTTAGAAGGCATATCTTCTAAATTCATAAGAAGAAGTCCTTGTAAAAAAACAGAACGAGCATGAATTTCTATTCCCTTTTCTTTTAGTTTAGTTAAATGTCCACTTTGAATTAGACGTTGATCAAAAACATTAATAGGTAGCTGAATAATATCTATATTATAATTATAATTGTTAATTATATTATCTATTTGTTGTGATGTATATACTGAAAATCCTACTTTTTCAACTAATTTAGCTTCTTTTAAAAGCAACATTTTTTCCATTAATAAATGCCCATTCTCTTTTAAAATATCATTAGCATTATGAATTAAAAATCCATAAATAGAAGATTGATTCAGTTTAATTAGTGATTTTTTAAATGTACTTTCTAAAAGATTTACATCATCATTGGTCATTATTTGGGTATTAAAATGAGGAGTTTTTGTAACAATGTTAAAGTTATTCTGAGAGGGTAAAACTTTCCCAATAACTTCTTCACTATCACCATAAGCAGGAGCTGTATCTATGACTATAACTCCTTTTAGATCAGCTAATTCTAATATTCTTTTAGCTTCTTCTAAAGAAGTTTTCCCTCCG
>JAAUYA010087538.1_pt1 | contig 44179 bp, 39 predicted proteins | sample 7278161 | NCBI WGS metagenome assembly JAAUYA01 (sample SAMN14350120, study PRJNA611818) | marine sediment metagenome | isolation source: surface marine sediment (3m) | place: French Polynesia: Moorea | collected 2018-08
CCCAGAAAATTTGTAATTTGATTCGGCAATCTCCTCAGACGATAGAATCAGGTCAGGAATCTGAATGGGTTGCTCATTTGGTAACCACTCAGATTATTGATAATTGGGAAATCAGAGACGAACCGCAACATCTAAAAACTATTAGAGATAGATTGCTACAGACTCAGAATTCTGTTGATTTGTTGCAGTTATTACAACGGATATTAACAAACGGAAAGGTGTTATTAGATTCTAGTGCACTACAAAGAGAATTGTTACTTTCTGGGATTGTCAGACAACAGGATCAATATCTGGTTATTTTTAATCCTATCTATCAACAGGTTTTTACTCTCGATTGGCTTGAACGTAAAGATTGAGGGCAGAGGCGATCGCCTCCGCCTGACCAATTGCTTTTCGACCACTCAAACAAAAATTAAAGAAGAGTACTCCTTTGTTGTTTGTTTGTGATTATTTTTCCCTCACTTTTATTCAATAATCTCGGTAACCGTACCCGCCCCAATCGTTTTTCCTTCAGAGCTAGTAACCGCTCCAACTACATCATCAAGCTGTTCCAACTTCAGTTGTTGAAGCTGTGGAGGTTTCTTGGCTTGGTCTTTTGGCAATGTGTTGGTTTTTGTCTGTTGTTTGTTTTTCACTTCTTTTACCTCGTTCAATCTTTGAATTCGAGCAATAATTTGTGGTAGCTAAACTGAAACAAAATGTTAGCTATACTTAAACTATATTGATTTATTAATGATTTGTCGGTAGTAAAAAGTAGTAAAAAGTAGCCAATCCTGGTGAAAAAAGTAGGAATTTAGACCAGAGAGATAAGAATCTAGTAGTAAAGGGCATAAATGAAATGGGGGTTAAAAATTGGTAAAAGTACTGCAAAATTAAGGCTTTTTCATTCTGCATTCTGCATGTCATATTCTGTATTCCACCACTAGTGCCGCTGTGCTCCAAGTCAAAACTCACCCATTCAAAAGCTAGAATGAATAACAAGGACATTCTTTCCATTGAGGGATTTATGGAAGTAGAACAAGCATTAAATCTAGCAGATAAAATAATTTATCAGCATACAGGTACACATATTACAACACTACAAAGAGAAATTTTTTGTGGTGCCTGGCTGGAAAAAACCTACGAATTTATAGCTGAAAAATGTTATTGTTCAGAAGCTCATATTAAAAGTGTGGGAAAATCTCTCTGGGATTTACTATCTGAAAGTTTAGGCGAAAAAATTACTAAAAAAACATTCCGCGCTGCTTTAGAAAGAAAAAGTCAGGAAATAAGCAGAGAAGAAAGCCACAAAATATCAGCAGATGCAGCACCATTACAACTACAAAAACAAAATTTAATCTCTGATTTAGAATTTCCAGAAGGACAGGTTAAACTAGATTCTGCCTTCTATGTTGAACGTCCACCCATAGAAACCATTTGTTATGAAGCTGTGGTTAAATCAGGCTCATTAATTCGGATTAAAGCACCACGACAAATGGGTAAAAGTTCCCTGATGGTCAGAATTTTACACCATGCAGCACAACAAAATTATCATCAAGTAATCTTGGATTTTCGACTAGCAGATAGCAAAATTTTTAGCGATTTAGATTTATTTCTCAAATGGTTTTGTCTAACTGTAGGACGTAAACTAGGTTTACCCAATAAACTTAAAGAATATTGGGATGAGCTATTGGGCAGTAAAACCAGTTGCACAGATTACTTTGAGAAGTATATTTTAGCTCAAAGCGATCGCCCTTCTGTATTAGCCCTCGAAGAAGTCGATCTAATTTTTGCCCATCCTAATCTCGCAGATGATTTTTTCAGTTTATTAAGAGCTTGGCATGAAGAAGCCAAAAATAATTCTCTCTGGAAAAAATTACGTCTAATTCTAGTTCATTCTACGGAAGTTTATATCCCCCTCAATATTAACCAGTCACCATTTAATATAGGATTAGCCATTGAGTTATCTGAATTTACCTCCGAACAAGTATTAGATTTAGCCAAGCGTCACGGGTTAGATTGGGATTCTGATCATGTGAGCCAATTGATGGCGATGCTAGGAGGACATCCTTACTTAGTTAGAGTCGCTTTGTATAATCTAGCTAAACAAGAAGTAACCTTGACACAATTTTTACAACAAGCACCCACAGAAGCCGGATGTTTAGGTCATCATTTACGTAGACATAGAAGTAATTTAGAACAACAAGTGGAATTAGCTAAGGCGATGGAAAAAGTAATTTCTTCTTCTAATCCTGTCCGTGTAGAATCGGTAACTATGTTTAAATTACATAGTATGGGATTAGTTACTTTCAAAGGGAATGCAATAACCCCACGCTGCGAATTATATCATCAATATTTTGCTAATTGACACTCTCCAATTGTAATTTTCAGAAGACGAGGTTGAAATCTTCCGTACAGCTAAAATCATCAAGCCTCACTTGAATTTTGAAACCTTTTCCCCTTGGGCAGGTAAATCGTTTCAGTTGGATTACATTATCTTCAATGCGTGCCACGGATTCTTGCAGCATTGCTCCCGAAGTAGAAACTAACGCCAGTCGAATCTGGGGTGGCAGGTAGGTTTGTCCCCCTGCCGGATGTAGCTGTACACGAATGCTCACTCTTGACTCACTCTCTGCTGTCAAACCGATCAGCAGCGCCACAGATTGGTTTCCTGATCCTCTGCCCAAATCAATCAGTTTGACTCCCTCAACAGCAATATTACTCCTTTCTGATGACTTTTTGTGCCCTTTGCGGAAACTGTAGGCTAAGTTTCCTGCACCGGCATTCAACAGAGTATCTAAAGATTGCCAACCCCATTCAAAGACTTCCTCAAACCATTCTCCCAGGTTAATCGAGGCTAGAGCAGGGGGAGCTGGGGTAACTGCTTGCCCCAAACGCCGTTGGTATATTTCTTGTCGCCACTGAGGATTTGCCAGTAGTGCCGCCCACTGAGCAAAGGATACTTCCAGTCTAGGAGAATAGGGAGTTGGCTGCCCCAATTGTTCTAACAAGCTAGTCACTTCGTCAGAAGACAGGGTTGGGAGGGGTTTGACTGCTGGTTTTTGGCTAGGATAAAGTTCTCGTGCCACCCACATCACACTTAAGTCTTCAATTAAGGCTTCGGCTTCCAAAACATAGGATTCATCCATCCTGTCATGCTCACCTTCTTCTCGGAGCTGCTGGTAAGTAGTATAACCGGCAACTCGCAGCCAGCATTGGGCTAAGTTGAGTTCTATTTCGAGATAATAATTGCCTGCCCATTGAGGAATGTCAACCCACTCTCGCGGCACGCGAAACTCACTCACATTTCCCTCTTCAGAGGGAATGAGGATCAGGCGGGTTTCTCCTAACTCAATGGCAGTGCCGTTGACCATTTCCCAAACACTGGGTAACTCCGCCGCAGCAGTCCAGATTTGGGGAGTTTCTTCTAGCTCAGCTTCCCCTTCGAGATAGTTCCAAAACCCCTGGAGACAGAGGTCATTGAGATAGGCATTCCAACGAGCGGCCGCATTGGAATAGGCTTGATTTTGAGCATTTTGCCAAGCCTGCTCTCGTTGCTGTCGAGAAAATTCTAAAAAGACTTGGTCGGGATAGATAGAGGTTAATTCATCTAAAGTTAATGTCATTTGGTGGACTCCTCAAGTTAGTAGAATCGGGCAAAATTTTCTCGGATATAGTTGGCAATAAATTTAGCCATCCTGAGCCGAGAAGAAGTGAAATCATTCATCGAAAGCTGTAATTGCTTTTCTATCGATTGAGCAAAAATATTGAGTAACTTAGCTGAGATTTGACCATATTCTTCTTCAACATCCGAGAAGATCCCAGGTTGCTGATTACTTGTGGTCTGAACTTCCTGGATATACTGGCTCAAAACTTGCCAGTTTGCTAGTAAGATTCTCTTTTCCTCTCGACTAATTTGTTGATTGATAATCGTCTCTAATATTTCAGCAAAAAACCTGTGGCTATAGGTGCTCAAGTATTCTTTCATATACTCCAAGCTACTTTTGACAATTTGATTGACTTGTTTTTCCCTAGGTTGCTCATGTCCATACTGCTCAAAGACACCAGCAACTAGAGATTTGAGCATAGTTTTCTGCAGAGACTGAAATTTGCGAGTAACTTGATATTGCTTGTCTAGTTGCAAAACTTCGAGAAAATCTTGTTGGTTGATGCCTAAGCCAAGCCACAAAAGCAGACAATTTTGGGCATTTTTTGGCAAAGATTTAAACGCCTGAAGGATGAGATGTCTCAATTGCGCAAATTCTTCGGTTGTCTCTTGTTCGATCACTATTTCTAAAGGATTAGAGCCTAAATCAGAAACCTCCCTATTGACTTGCTTATCTAAAGATACGGGACGAATCATTTTCCCACTCCTCACAGCCTCAATACAGGTGTCAAGCATCTGGCGAATTTGCTGACGATTAGCTGTGGTGGTAGCTATTGCCAGTCTTTTTAGTTGCTGGTTATAGCGACGGGCAATTTGCTCAAGTTGCTCTTCATTGAGAGGTGTGGTGGGTGGATAGCGGCGGCGGCTACCGTCGCTATTGGTAGAGGGATAAATTTCCTCAAACAACTCCTTAAATGATTGCCAAGCTAGACAAGATAATTCTATCTCCTGGGGCTGAAGGCCATATTGAGTGAGCAATTTCTCTAGTTCTTTTTTCTGCAAACTACGCAACAGACCATTATCAGAAAGCTTGAGAGATTTGGATTTGAGTTCTTGGACCATTTGATTTCTGATTATGCGCTTGAGAGTGTTAAAAGCATAACCATCAACAGAAGAGTTGGCTTGGAAGTCAAACCTTTTGAAAATTCTGGTAGGTTGGGAGATAGATGCACTGCCGATAATAAAGCATTCTTCTATGGGATATTGTAAATAGATATGGGGAAAAGCTTGAAAATTTTCCTTGATTTTCACCGCCGCTTGCCAACAAACTGGCTGTAAGTAATTGAATAACAATTCCTGGCAGATTTTCCGATAGATAAGATACCCATGAATAACACAGAGAACTTGGCCAGAGCGGACAAAAAGAGCGTAAATTTTGGGGGCATCAAGTAATGACTTGAGGAAATTACGCGCCCACTGTTGTGGAGAAGCATTCGGGTTGGACTGAACCAGTTGTTCGATAATGCTTCTCAATAAGCGGTTAGATTCACAGACAGGGCTGATTCCTGTCCTTCCTCTGTGTCTTTCAAGTAGGTACGCATAGAAAACCTTTTGACGATCTCTTCAGAATCAAACATAGATACTCACTTACTTACCTGGTACTGTAAGAGACATTTTATGCAAAAAATCGGCTAAAGTTTCTTTGCCCAAGGAAAATTTCTGACTAAAAAGTTGGCTTGAGCTGCATATTCCCTAAACTCTATACCCAATTAAAGCAATAGAAGGAGGTCAATGCCCGGCAACCACTGAACTCAGAGAGAGGTTGACAGGACCACGATAAATCATTTCTAAAGAAACCCGATCAATAAGAATGCCATTTTTTCCCTCTTCTCACTTCAATCAACCGCAGAGTAATAATGGGAGTCTGGTTCTTGCCAGAATTGATATAATTTATTTTTATATTGAAACAAAGAAAAGCAAATGGATTCGATTGAAATTACCGGTATTCGCTGTTACGGTTACACTGGCTTTTTACCAGAAGAAAGAACTTTGGGACAATGGTTTGAAGTGGATCTAACTCTCTGGTTAGATTTAACTACATCAGGCAAAAGTGACGCTCTCGAAGATACTATTGATTACCGAGAAGCGATCTCCATTGTTAAGCACATCGTCAAAACGGCTAAATTTGCCCTAGTAGAAAAACTTGCCAGTGTTATTGCTGAAGATATTCTCAAGCTCGAACCAGTAACAAAAATTAGAGTCAAGTTATCAAAACCTGCTGCTCCCATACCGGACTTTAGTGGCAAAATTAGCATCGACATCACCAGAGGTCAGTAAATGTTGCAAAATTTAACTTATTTGTCAATTATTACTACAATTTATGAAATCTAAATTTAGGTAAAATTCCGTAATATTACGGGATATTAACAAATATATGGGCGAAATAACCCTATTCTTACTGATAGAAACTTAGTTCAAATTTGGCACATTAATATATAGAAGCAGATTTTATTCTTCAATAGTTAGATGAGAAGATTAGGTAAAAATGACTCTCAAAATTAGACAAATTTGGTGTGCTACTTGGCAATATCTTAATCAACCCCTTGCGTTTGATGGTTCGGAATCAATTTGGAAACCAAGTCGTTTTTGGTATCTATATAAGCTAAAATTCTTAGAAGCCTGTTGGGATCAACATTCAGTTGTACCCAGTCACGAAAATCGCGGACAAGATGAATATCGAACCGGAAATTAAACGTTTGCTGGATTTAATGCCCGCATCAGGGCGAATGTTCACTAAAATTGTCAGTAAACCTCAGCAGTCTCAAGTTATCGACGCTCCTTTTCCTTTACCTTGGAAAAGGCATCGTCGTCTCATCTATATTAACTTTGATTTGTGGCGACGTTTATCCAGACCACAAAGAGATCTTTTATTATTAAGAACCGTTAGTAATCTTATCGGTATTAAGTGGTTTAAACCCGATGTTTACCAAGGTATTACCTTAGCTGGTTTAGTGGGCTTGACAGTGGAAGTAATCCAAATAGATGTGGTGGGCATGATTGTTGCTGGAGGATTAACCGCGATCGCCGCTAGTCAAATTTGGCGCACCAATCGCAGCATGCAAAAAGAATTAGAAGCAGATGAAGCAGCAATTAAAGTGGCTCTGAGGAGGGGTTATACAGAAGTAGAAGCAGCAACTAACCTCGTTGAAGCTATAGAAGCAGTGGTAAAAATAGAACGTCGTCGGAGTTTGAATTTTATGGAGTTAATTAGGTGCCAGAATTTACGGGCGATCGCCAATATTTCTCCAGTAGGTGTACCGCAAAATCTAAATTAAAGAGGAGCATGAGAGTAAGGGACTTGCAAAAAAATAAAGTACCAGTTAAATAAAATTTATACAAATGAATGTCAGAATTTTCACTTTGCTTAACATCTTCCCAAGCAAGTTTAAGATTTTCTTACTTATTACTTCTTACTTCCGCGCAGTGGCACTAGTCCAAGGGGAGTTTGCCTGTAAAGCTTTGTGGTCAATCTAATTCTCTTCTTCCTTCTAGGGCTCTTGCTAAAGTTACCTCATCAGCATATTCTAAATCGCCTCCCATGGGTAACCCAAAAGCTATGCGAGTTACCTTGGTAAAGGGCTTCAATAATTGACCTATGTATAGTGTGGTTGTCTCTCCTTCGACACTGGGGCTAATGGCTAAAATGACTTCTTGAACTTGATCTTGAGTAACACGCTGAACCAAGGGTTGAATGTTGAGCTGTTCTGGCCCGATCCCATCCATCGGGGAAATAACTCCTCCTAAGACATGATATTTACCCTGATACTCTCTGGTTTTCTCTAGAGCAATCACATCTCTAGAGTCGGCAACGACGCAAACAGTATCAGGATCTCGGTTTTGGTTACGACAAATTTCACAAACTGGTTGTGCTGATAAGTGAAAGCAAACTTTACAGACACCAACTTGTTTTTTGGCTTCTAAGATAGCATTAGCTAGTGCTTTTACTTCAGTTTCCGAACGTTTGAGGATATGTAAAGCTAACCTTTGAGCAGTCTTGGGACCAACTCCAGGTAAGCGCTGCAATTGTTCTATTAAACGAGCTAGGGGAGGAGTATAAATGGCTATTCGATCTCCAAATACTAATACTTAGTTTACTTTAGTTATCAGAAAGGTTAGCACCTAGAGTCCTAAGATGAGGAGAGAAGTTATTTTCCAACCAATGGAGCAGGATAGAATTAAACCGGTCTGGATATTCATCATGAGGACAATGACCAACATTATCTAATAATCTTAATTCAATATGGGGATTTTGTTGGGCCAAATCAGGTGCTAAACGAGGGGAAGTTAGGCGATCGCCTTTGCCCCAAATTAACAAGATGGGGATGTTTAATTGAGGTAGAAGTAGTTTCGCAGAGGGAGAAAATCTAGCTTGATTGACAGATTGAGTTAAAGCCACCAAAGTTCTGGCTGCGCCTCGATCTCTGGTGGGAGCGCAGATAATTTCTACTAACTCATCGGTAACAGCCTGTCGATCGACGTAAGCACTTTTCAACCCACGACGGATGAAACTGGGGCGGCGCACGAGATAAAAGATTGCTTTAATTAAAAGCGGGGAGGCAAAGAGATTTTCAATAGTCTTAACTATAGGTTGTAAAACTTGAGGAATCTCGGCCTGGCGATCGCGAGCATCTGGCGGCAGAGCTAACATCACCAATCCTTTAACCATATCCGGATAGTTAGCGGCAAGGTAAAGAGCAACTAATGAACCAATGGAATTACCGACCAATACTACCGGTTGACGAATAAAAGTTTGCCAAAAATCATAAACTTGCTCTGCCCATAGTTCGGTTTGATAATTAGTAAAGGCTTTGCGCGATGCACCAAAGCCCAACAAATCTAAAGCATAAACTGTATGTTTTTCACTTAACACCGGAATATTTTTACGCCAGTGAGGGATACATGCCCCAAAACCATGTAAAAGAATTAAAGGTAAATCCGCCTCTCGATATTCTGGAGCAACCCGCTTAAAACAGTAGCGAATTTGCCAGCCACGCCATACCCAGTCTCTTTGATAACCGATGTCATTCATTACTGATTTTTGCTCGCTAATCATTTATAGTAGTTCAACTGCATAAGGTTTGGGTAATAGTTGGCGATAGAGGGCTTCGAGTTTATTAATATTTTTACTGAGAGTATAGCGTTCTAAAACTCTTTGTCTGGCTTTATGACCTAATAACTTAATTATTTCAGGATGATCGCGAAATAGAGGTAGTAAGGTTTTGAGTTGGGATGTCACTCCTTGGGTATTGAGAACCACCCCCGCGCCTTCTTCTAATACTTCCCCATCCGCACCTGCATCGGTAGCGATGCAAGCGACACCACAAGCCATGGCTTCCAGTAGAGATAAGGATAAACCTTCCACTAGTGAAGGAAGAATAAACACATCAGCAGCACGTAAAATCTCAATGCGTTTTTCTTCTTTAGATATAAAACCTAACCATACTATGCCATCTTTTCTATTATAGATGGGCTTTAGGGAACTAGTTAAGGGGCCATCCCCGACGATCAGTAATTTACTATCTCTTCCCATCTGAGAGTATTTCCAAGCTTTAAGCAAAGCTTCTACATTCTTTTCTGTAGCAATTCTTCCTTGATAAACAAATAACTTTTGGGTATTAAATTGATATTTAAACTGAGAAATTCCCGGAGAATACTTGTCTGTATCGACACTGTTCGGAATAATGGCTAATTTTTGGGATGGAATACCCAATTTGACTAATAAATCTCGCTGTAACTTAGAAAAGATAATTACTTGGTCATAACGAGCTAGAAATGGAGCATACAATTGATAGGTGAGATATTGGGTACTAGACTTGAGATTGCGTAAACGACTATCAAAGGGAGGGTGAAAAGTAGCTATCAGGGGAATGTTTAATGCTTCACAAATTTCTGGTAGACGGAAGTCAAGGGGTGAGAGTGTCAGGGAGGCATGAACTAAATCTGGTCGTAGTTCCTGTAGCGATCGCATTAAAATCTTACTAGATTTTGGTGCTGGAATCGTATAAATCTGAGATTTGTATAAGAAAGGTAACATTACCTCGGCAACATAGTTTTCCGAACTTGACTCATCTTGATCCTGAGCAAAATGGAGAAAACTAACTTTGTAGCCTCGCTCTAACAGAGCGTTGGTAATTTCCCTGCCATAAGTAACATTCCCACAAAAAGGTGATTTTTTGCCTAGCCACGCAATGTGCATTCAACTGATTCAGATAGAAAAGTTAATTTTAATTAAATAGTATTTACACCAATTAACAATTATCCTCTCTTTTGGTCACGTTTTGTTAACTATTATCGATGGTCATTAGTCATAGGATTTAATTGGAAGACTGTTAGACCAGGATATCACCTGCAGGTTTAGGAGGACTTGGCCCAATACTGTTCGGTTAAGGACTAAGCAGCAGATTTAGGAGGTGGAGAAATAGCAAAGGTGAGTGGTTAAAGTTGAGTAGTAGTGGACCGGCTCTCTAGGGGGAATCTCTTGCTCTAAAATCTCCTCAATTAACAATACTATCGTCAAAAATAAACCATAAAAAGTAGCTCTTGTCAAAAATTTTTGAACCAGGAGAGGTAATTTTGGCTTTTTGGTGTTACTCGGCAGCAATATCTGGAATAAAAATTGGGTGAATTGCTCCAATGTTAGCAACCTGAGTCAAGATGCGAGAAATAAAAATTGGTTTTCGATAACTTCCTCCAATTCGGTGCCCACCGGGATATTCCTAACATTGTCACTCGACCGCTCATGGCTAGCATCCCTTGACTTCACATTAATTTCCATTCTTTATTTTGGCGAAGGTATTGAAAATAAGTTATAATTTAATATGGGCTAATTGTAGAGAATGCTATGGATAATTCGGAGAATAGTAGAACTCGTCTCAGAAAACTTAGACTATCCGATTGGATTCTTGGAGTGTCAAGTATCGTAGGAACGATTATTTTTGTTGCCTACGTAACATACCCATTGATCAGAGGTGATCAAGGAAATCCAAATTTTGATCCTCCTACAATTGCAGTTGGTGTTGCCCTAAGTGGTGGATTGTACATTACTTTTCAAAAGTTAAGGTCATTATCTTAGGGGGAATTGTCATGTCAAAGAAGTCCACTTCGGAAAAAGTAGCTGAAACAACACTAGGAACTGCAATTTGCAGTTCTGCAGGTTATACAATAACACATGGTGCTGTTCACGCATTTTCCGGGGTCGCATTAAGCGCATGTGCTGCTTCAGGTATTGCCTGTGCCCCTATTGCCGTTGCTGGTGGTGCAGTTGTAGGTGGTATATATTTAGTTGCAAAGCTAGTTGAATATGGAAATGACGACTAGAAGCGAGAGTCCTCATTCTATAGGAAGAATGCTGATTTATTGCAGTTTACATAGCTCGGTTGTCCGAATCTAAACCATACTGATCTTAGCGAGGTTTAACGGACAAAACTCAGCTGTAATGCGAAGTGTTGTCAATTGCAGCGGTAGAAATGTCGCAGCTTAATAACCAGCTTGTTTAGCCTGAAGACAATAACTTGGACGCTGACGATATTTCTTATAATTGTATCGCAGATGCGGGTCTAACACTACTAGGGAAGCTCTCAGAAAGGGGGATCATCCCGGAGATCCCACAATAATTCATCCCACAATAATTCAAATTAACCGTCATTCCCGATAAGCTAGTGCTCTGGCAGGGAGTAGGGGAGAAATTAGTTCATAAATCACTAATAATTTTTTAGTTTATTTTTAATTGCTTTGATAACAGTCTCAATTACATGGACACGAGCATAATACTTACTATTACCTGGCACAATAGTCCAAGGTGCTGTCGGAGTACTAGTACGGGCGATCGCCTGATTAACCGCTACATAATATAAATTCCACTTGTCTCGATTACGCCAATCTTGGTCAGTCAATTTATAATGTTTAAAAGTATCATCTCGGCGATTTTCAAATCTTTTCAACTGTTCTTCTTGAGACAGATGTAACCAGAATTTAACTAATACATATCCCGCACTAGTAAGTTGTGCTTCAAACTCATTGATTTCTGGATAAGCCCGATGCCATTCTTTTTCAGTGGCAAAACCTTCAATTCTTTCTACTAAAATCCTTCCATACCAAGTGCGATCGAAAATACCAATGTTTCCTGCTTCAGGTAAACGCCGCCAAAACCGCCACAGATAATGATATTGATCCTCTTCCTCAGTGGGTGCGGCAAAAGCACTAACTTGGTAACTACGAGGATCTAAGATATCGGTAAGGCGTTTAATTGCTCCTCCTTTGCCAGCAGCATCCCAACCTTCAAATAAGATTAGTACGGGGATTTTTTGCTCAAAGATACTCCGTTGTAGTTTGCGTAATTCTACCTGGGCTGCCCTCAATCTAGTTTTATATTCTTCTTTATCCAAAGCAAGACTTAGATCTACCTTAGCCAAGAAATCAGGTTCAGTCGGTAATAATTGCTCTTGTGGTGGTAAATTGGGAGTTTCTGAAGCAGTAACTTTCAGGCGTTCTAAAGCTCCTGTAATAGTGGAAACTAACTGAGAAAGTACTTTTACCTTAGCCCATCTTTGACAATTGTCTTCTACTAAAGTCCAAGGGGCAAAGCCTGTACTAGTATAAGTCAACATTTCTTCAGCTAAAGTACGATATGCTTCATATTTCTTAGCCTGTTGCCAATCTTCCGGACGTACTCGCCATGCTTCCAACTCATCCTTCTGGTATTGTTTGAGGCGACTTTTTAATTCCTTACGACTGAGATGAAGCCAAAATTTAGCTATCACCGTTCCATCCTCAGTTAACTGCCGTTCAAAAGCATTGATATCTCTCATGATTAACGGTACCTGAGAAGGCTTAATCCGTTCAAAGAGTCGATCTTCTAGTACATGAGTGTACCAACTGTGATAAAAGAAGGCAATACTCCCTTTGGGAGGTAATTTTTGCCAAAAACGCCAGAGGAAGGGATATAGTTTTTCTTGGGGCGAGGGAGGAAAAATCGGATGGACTGCAAAACCTCTGGGATCCATATAATTAATCATTTTTTTCACCAATGCTCCTTTCCCCGCTGCCGCCCAACCTTCTAAAATCACGACCACTGGTAATTTGTGTTGCCAACAGCTATTTTGTAGCGATCGCAATTGACGCATTAATTCTTCTATTTGAGTGCGATAGGTTACTTTATCTAAAGAAATATCGAGATCGAGAGTATCTAACATTGTGATTTAACCTGAAGTGCTTAGTTTTGACAATTCTGCTCTATTTTAACATTTGCTTAATCTCAAGTTAGATATTAGTGCGATCGCATCTAAGCTCTAAGCCTAAAATTTAAGCAACCTGAGTTATGAGACGATTTTAGGATAGTAGAGGATATCATTAATCTTATCCCTATAGGAGAGAATATGTCAGACCAAGAAAAATTGTGGATTGTGGCAGAAGCAATAGTCGAAGGCAGCAGAGAAGTAATCGATACTGGTGGAGATTTTGGCAGTAGAGGTGGCATCTCCGAAAAAGTCGCTTCTATCCTCAAGAAGCGAGTGCCTTTGGATGCTCAAGCTTTAAAAACTCAGATGAATAGCTTACTCAAAGTGGTGGGAGAGCTATTTGAGCAAGCCGAGCAGCAGACAGGCATGAAACTCAATGAAGTTGAACTTTCAGTGGAAATTAACGCCGAAGGACAAGTGAGCTTGGTGGGAACTGGAGGTAAACTAGGAAATAAAGGAGGAATTACCTCATCTCACTCGGCGAGAGTTAATTAAGTGGCTGGGATGGGGAGGAGCAGGTATCGGCACAGGAATGGCATCATCAAAAGTCTGGGAGCTATTGAAAAAGCCAGAGGAAATTTCGCCAGCCCCTCAGCCAAAGCTAACTACCTTCTCCTTTGAGGTGGTGACTGTGGATGCCCGAGGCAATAAAGTGGATCCGCAAACGCACGAAGCCGAACAATTCAAGGAAATGATTGATGATAACATCGCTTTAGAAATGGTCTCTATTCCAGGGGGTACTTTTCTGATGGGAACAGAAGAGGAAGAAATAGAAAGACTGGTTAAAAAATTTAATCGGGAATGGTTTAGAAAGGAAAAATCCCAACATCAAGTAACAGTAAAACCTTTCTTCATAGGTAAATATCAAGTCACACAAGCACAATGGAAAGCAATTATGGGTAATAATCCTTCTGACTTTAAAGCCGACATTCAGCAGGTTTATGTGGAAAAAAATAATTTTAAAACTCCAGGATAACAAAGGTTTTGGCGATTTAGTCTAGCCCCCCAGGTTGTCGGAGTGATGTTGAATGATTCACAAAGACACATTTTGCGTTTTCTTGGTTCGGCCTGTCAAAAATATTATTTCCTCTGTTAAGAAACCTGCGGAATGTGCGGTAAGATGAACATTTTCGAGTTTTTCTGCTTGTTACTATAATGGGTTGAATTATGGAAGTTGTATGTATTGTCAAACTATGTTTTTAAATCAAAGTTGAAATTTTTTTTGAGTTACCCCTTGACAATCAAGACAGTCGCTACAAGAGCGGCGATCGCACTGTATCGCTTTTGGGAGAATTTTTTTCAAGTGTATGGGTTTTGACTCTCCATTTTTCTGCCATCATCGTAGCATAGTCACTCATTTCTTTAAGTTTTGTTTCTCCATCTTGAGCGATTTTCAAAATTTCGGTTAATTCTGTTTCATTCAATGGGTTTATATTCATGGCTAATTCTCTAAACGGATTTTGATGTTGTTGACAATTATTTTAGCTTCTAATATTCGACCTAGTTGTTCTGATAAATCTTCTCCTGCTTCTTGAAAATCTTGGCCAGATAGACTTTTATTGGCGCTCAGGTATTGAAGGAGCGGCGATCGCTTGCGTCAACCCAACCTACAAGAGCAGCGGGAGCGAAGCGCTGCTGTAAGCAGATCGCACTAACCAATCCGTGAACCAAGTGATTGCCCGTTGCTCTCTACTAGCGAGAAAATTAATTAACTTGCGGCAAATAATTTTGTGGCAACTTCTGGTAACTCAATTACTATAAAATAACTCGCAGGATAAAGATAATCTTCTCCTGATTCATCAATTATACGCATCATTTGATGTGATTCTGCTTTTGAATCGGGTAAGATTTGGTATATTTTTCTCACTTCTAAAGAGGCAGGATAATCATAATTATTAATACAGATTGCGATTTGTTTTTCTCGATGATCGTTTGACATTTTTATTCCTCCAAAATAGTTTTAATTTTAATTTATTTTTTCCCAATACCATGTGCCTCATACCAATGTAATTCCGCTTGGCACACCATACCGTCTGGTAAGACAATCGTTGCTATTCCTTTTAATTTTCTCCATCTTCCTTGACCATAATTTTTTTTGAGCCTCTCTAAATCACGAATAGAAGTATTAACAGCTATTATTTCTCTATTGGTAATTTCTCCAATAATCTCAATATTCACAAAAATTTTACTCCTAATATCTCTAACTCCTCATTAATTCCATTTGCTGCTGTTTTTTCATCGGTTTCAAGAGTTTTTTTAACTCTTATTTTAGCGCGGCGCTATCTGGTAGTGCGCTCTGCTCGCACTACTAATTTCTTTTGACTTTTGACTTTGAGCGAAGCGAGTGTCTTGACAAATCTCTCTTATCCTTGTGTATTAAAATTTACAAGTTGCAGCGAGAGAGCAGAGCTTCTCTAACCAATCCATCAACAATTCTATCCCATCCACAAATGGCAGGTGCCCTTTTGGAGAAATTTTCGGGGAATTTTCTCCCCAATTCAGATGTGTAGGGTGCGTTAGGCGCTTTTGGGATTAATCAAAGGGAGATTTTGTCTCCTTACGCCGTAACGCACCAAACGATAACGGTGCGTTACGGTGAATGATTACATTTCATCTATTTGCATGGATTATACTCACCTAACGCACCCTACAAGAGCGGCGATCTATCTGGTAGTGCGCTCTGCTCGCACTATTAATTTCTTTTGACTTTTGACTTTGAGCGAAGCGAGTGTCTTGACAAATCTCTCTTATCCTTGTATGTTACAGTTTACAAGTTGCAGCGAGAAAAGAGAACGATCTCCTCCACCAACCTCTCAAAGAACCAACCATCCCCCCAAATCCCCCCGATTGGCAGGTGCCCTTTTGGAGAAATTTTCGGGGAATTTTCTCCCCAATTCAGTTCACCGTAGTTTTTCCATTCCCCTCCTTCCCTCCAGCCCATCGAGTCGCCAAAGCGTCTGTAGGCATTTGGGTCATAATCTCCTATCGGATTTCCCGTTTCTCTGTATATTTTCATTTGAACGCGAAAGCCAAATTTTTCGTCTGAGTTATCGTACCACAATTCATCTATCTTTCTCAGATCAGTACAAGAGACATTGCTATAAAGAAATATCTCACTATTTTTAGAGTAACTTGAGGACGCAATAGCTGACTGTGTTATGCTGTCTGCTTCTTTCCAATCCTTCTGCTTCAGCAGCTCTTCGAGTTCTTGAATTAGTTGCTTGGTTCTAAAACTGTATTGTTTTTTGAGAGAGGCTTGAACTAGATTTCTAAAATCCTCTTGATTGGAATCTGAAAGGGAATCATTTAATGAATCGTAGGCAAAAATTATCTCACCTCGCGCGACTCTCTCAGATACTTCAGGAGCTAAATCATTGAATTGGCTTTTTTCTAGATATTTAACAGCCTTTTGGTAGGCAGATTGGGGCGATGACTTTTTCGTTTCTTCTTGTAAATTACCTTGCACTGAATAAGTAAAAAAAGCAATGGGCAATCCTTCAGGTTCGGTAAATAAACTTTCATTCGACTCGACAAGGTTCCTACTTTTTTGAAGAGCTTCTTCTGCTTTATCCCACTGTTCGAGGTGTTGGTATGCTAGAGAAATACTGCTCCATAAAAGTGCTTGTGTGAGTTGGCTATTTTTATACTTAAAAGATATACCAGCCTGGGCTAAAGCATCGTTGTAGGGTACGTACTTACCTTGGTTTTGTAATTGTCCGGCTAGTTGTAATAATTCTTGAGCCACTTCAATATTGGCCTGAATTTCTTTTTGTTGCCTAATAGCTGCCTCTATCTGCGCTTCAGCTTGTTTTTGTTTAGCTTCCGCTATTTTGACAGCTTCTTCTGCTCGTTTGACAGCTTCTTTGGCTCCTGCTAACTTTTTATTCGCCTGGGCTAATTCATTCTGAACTTGCTCTTTTTCAGCTTGGACAGTACGAATAGCTTCCTCTGCCAGTTTAGCTGTTTCTTCAGCATTCTTTTGTTTCTCTAAAGCCTCATTCAGTTTATTTACAATCTCCTGATATTTTTTCTCTACTGAATGCTTCTGTACCCTTAATATTTGTAAATTTTGTGTTTGCTTTTGTAATTCCTCTTGGGCATTTTTAACCAATATTCTTTGTCGATTGGCTTCCTGGGTAACTTTTTCTCGATCTATTCTAGCCTTAGCTGCATTTCTTGCTTCTAAGTAGCTCCAGCCAAAAGAAATTAATCCACCCAATAAAGTTACTACCAAGACGATACTACCAAGGAGAATCCGACGTTGAGCTTGACGATTCGCTTCTACCTGAATTCGCTCTGCCTCTTCTGCCGCTTCTCTTGCCTGTCTCTCTCGCTCTAACATAACTTCTTTTTCCTTCTGGGCGATTTCTGCTTCCCTTTGCTGAGTGCGGCTGGCAGATAAAAAATCGCGGTCTTCACCGCTTAAGTTTTTATCTTTTGCCCATGCTTCTGCCTCCTCTAAAGCTTTTCCCCTTAATAGCCAAGAGGGTTCAGTCTTTCCAGAAGCCACCCACGCCCGAAAACTTTCAGCGTAGGGGTGCAAATTCCTTAACTCCCCATCAATCCAACTTTCGTTAAAAACTTCTTGGTAGATAGGGTTATAGACTTGAAGTTTCCCCTCTCGCTTAACCACTAACCCCGACAATTGCAAGTCTCTTTCTTCGGAACTATTCTGAGCAGGAATTTCTCCCTCTTGGCGAATTTGGCGATATAATTCCAACAGGTTGCCAGCCTTGCGCTCGTTGCTCAAGAGGCGATCTTTAATGGTCTTTAAATGGTTCTGTTCATCTTGAGATTCCCAATTGTAAATGAGACGAGAGTGGGTCAAATTTCCAATCGTTTCCCTTTCCTTGCCAGCAGGGATGGAAAAACTTGCATCTACCACTAACTGGCACAATCTCTGAGTTAAAAAGGGTTGTCCTCCCGTCCGTTTCAAGATTTCCTGCAATACCGCTTGAGTATCTTCTACCTTCCCTGCTAATCCTCGGGATAAAGGGGAAACTTCCTTTAATTGAAAACCTTTTAAATCAATCGCCTTACCAATATTAAAAGGAGTGCGTTTCTTATCGCTAATTAACTCGGCAGGAGTGGCTACCCCAAGCAGAGCAAAAGTCAGCCCCTTGTAATCAGGATTCTCTGCCCTTTTGTTGTAACAAGAGCGAATCAGGGCAAAAAAATCATCAGTAAAAGGTATATTTATGGTGCTATCAATTTCATCGATAAAGATAACTATGGGGTTAGAAATGCCGGGAAGCAACACCGTCTCGATAAACTCTGCCAATCGCTCCACGGGAGAAATAAAATTCCGTTCTTTGATCCAACTGCGGGCATTATCGAGCAATTGCCAATGGCGGTTAAGCTGATTAATAATGCCGTTATACCATCGCTCTGGCTGATTGATTTGACTATCTTTAGCTGAAAAATCTAGCACAATACCAGCCCATCCATCGGCTTGTAGTTTTGCCAGTGCCCGTACCATCAGACTAGATTTCCCCGTCTGGCGGGAGTTGAGAACGTAGCAAAATTCGCCTGCTTTGAGGGCTTCATAGAATAAGCAATCACTTTCTCGTATAACGTAACTCTGTTCTTGATTGTCTAAAGCACCACCTACTTGATAGCAATAGTTTTTCCCAGATTCTTCATTCATCGGCTGGGCCTCAATTTTTCTCGAAAATAGGGGCGGTACAGGCGCTCGTGTCGTAGCTTAACTTTATTGCCCTTCAAAGTAACCAAACCCATACCATTTAACTTAAATGCTAACATAGTCTCTAGCCTCAGGGATTGGTCTGTCACTACTACTTGTTGAAAGGCTTCGGCTAACTCTGCATCATGGTGCAAATCCCATAGGTACCCTCGTAAGTGTTCGCCATAAATGCCCTCATCCGTAGAAGCTTGGGCTAGCAGTTCAGTTAAGGTGAGGTCGCCTTGGGCAAGGTGATAGAGGGCGAGACGTATCAGATAAGGGTGTCCTCCCACCGTAGCCATCAGTTGTCGAACTTCTTTGGGTTCCCAACTAAGTCCATGTAGCTTAGCCAGATGTGACACTTGCTTTTCAGTAAACTCCGGTAGTTCTAATGCCATTCCCACATTAAAGGGGGAAGCATTAGGCATCCCCAGCACATAAGATTCTGTAGAATGTACCAGCACTATCCGTAATTTAGACCAAATCTTATTCACTTTGGCTTTTTCATTCCAAGCTCGCAACAGGGCAAAAAATTCTTTGGCTACTGCATTGTAGGGAAAGAGGCGATCCAGTTCGTCCAGTCCCAAAAATAGAGGCATAGTCAAATCTGCCAATACACACTGCTCAAAATATTCATCGCAGTTCTCTTTAGGGCCAAATAAGTCATCATCCCAGAATTCTAATACTTTTCGGGGAGATATTCCTACCTTGCGGCTGATTAATGCACAAAATCGTTGCAAGAAAACCGTTAAATCCTCGAAAATTGTCTCATCAGTTTCCAGAAAGTCCAAGGTGGCAATGCGATAGCCTTGCTCTGCCGCATGGTGGCGAATTCTCGCTAACAGGGAAGTTTTACCCATCTGTCGGGGCGCTTTAATGCGAATTAGTCCGGCATTTTTTTTAATTTGCTCGTAACAGCGAGATTCCCAAGGCTCTCTCTTGATGTAAAACTGAGAAGCTAGTTGTATCATCCCCCCAGGGAGTTCTAATTCAGCAGCAGGCAAGGGGGGACGTTCTTTTGTTTCTATCGCTGGAATTGGGGAAATTTCCTCCTCTACTGGTTCAGGAGCAGCACCAGTAGAGAGCAGGGTTAAGATTTCTGACCAAATAACTGGTGTATCTGCCTCCGATTTCCATTCTCGCTGTTGAATAGTCTGCAAGAAACTGCGTAGTTCATAATTGAGGGGTTCATCAACAGGTAAATTTACCCTAACTGGTAAAATAACTGGCTTACCCAGTTTATTTCGCAATTCCCTAGCTGTCCTAACTTCTCCAGCTACCATTTGGCTCCTGGCTGATTGCTCCGACAACAACAAAAGAAAGTAATCGCAGCGTTTCAATTCCTTATCGATACGCTCTACCCAATCTTCTCCCATATTGATGCTTTTCGCTGCCATAAAAGCTTCGTGTCCAGAATCTTTGAGGCGATCGTGGAATTCTCGGGCTAGGCTGGCATCTGGCTCTTGGCTTCGATAGCTGATGAAGACTAGTTTATTAGATTGTTGACTGGAATCATCTTCTATGGCTTCTTTCAACAATTCTTGACGCTCTTCAGTATTCATCTTCGGTTCTCCTCTGTTGGCGACAAATTCTGAAATTGAACTTTTAACTCATTCACCTGAGCTTCCAATGCAGTCAATCTCTGACTTAATGGCACTTTCTCCGCAGCACCTAAATATTGAGCAAGGTGGTTAACCGCCTTATCATAGCACAATCGAAGGGAATTAACACTATTAATTCCTAAAGGGTTGGGGGGTTTAGTTATTTCTGGCGATCGCCTAATCATAGCATGAGGCGTATTGCCGAAAACGGATATCTTGAAGATCAGCGAAGCTGCGCTAGGGGCGATCGCATTGTCTATTTATCCTTGAGGTTGGTGCGTTATATCATGTCTCAATTGATTACCCATAATAAAAACATCATCGTGTATAGGTTGGGTTGAAGCAAGGGATGCTGTTGACGAATTCGTGAAACCCAGATTCTGCGATGCTTGGCTCCCCTCTCCCAACTCCCTCTCCCTTTGGGAGAGGGCTGGGGTGAGGGATGGAGAGGGGCTGGGGGTGAGGGCGAAAACAGCTTCTTGGTTTGTTAAGAAATATTTCGCGCTTCTGAGTCAAGCAACGAAACTCAACAAATACAAGAGTTGGTGTTGGGTTTCACTTCGTTGCACCCAACCTACGGATATTATGGTTAATTTCCCCTTAGCTATCACTAAAACGCCCCCTTGTAGATTTGTAGCTAAAAAGGTACAATTAGCCTGTGTTCCTTACTTCTCGGTGAGAGAAAAACACCTAATCAAAAATGAAGCCTCCCTCGGATAAAATCATTGTACCTCTAGATGTGCCCGACTTAGAAAAAGCGATCGCTCTTCTCGATCGACTTCCCCAAGTCAAGTTTTGGAAAGTTGGGTTGGAATTATTTGTCGCCACTGGTACAGATATTCTCAAAATACTCAAAGACAGAGGAAAAAAAATCTTTCTAGACTTAAAATTTCACGACATTCCCAACACCGTCAAAGGTGCAACTAATTCGGCACTACAATATGATGTTGATTTGCTCACTATCCACGCTACTGCGGGGAAAAAAGCTTTGAGTGCCGCCAAAGAAGTGGTAGGAGAAAGCAATAAACCCAAATTATTAGCTATTACCCTATTAACTAGTATTAATTCGAGGGAGTTAGCCTTTGACCTCAAAATCCCTTTAGAATTACCTGAATATACTCTACAAATGGCACTTTTAGCCCAACAATCAGGTTTAGATGGAGCAGTTTGTTCTCCTCAAGAAGTATTTCAATTACGTCAAGTTTGTGGAGATGATTTCTGCTTAGTTTGTCCAGGAGTACGCCCCATTTGGTCGAATGTGGGCGATCAAAGCAGGGTTATGACTCCTCAAGAAGCAATTAAACAAGGTGCCGATTTATTAGTAATTGGTCGTCCTATTACTGCTGCTGATAATCCCCAGGAAGCGTGGGAAAAGATTTGTCAAGATTTATCTTAAATTATCAATTATGCTGTCATTTATAACTAAAATTTGGCCATTACCATTAACATTGTGGTGTAGCTGTATTGGTTTTACTTATGCTGTATTACCCGCTCATAGTCAAGTTTTAGTAACTGATGAAATTAAAAGCGATCGATGTCCTCATGACTTGGAAACTTTAGGTGGTTTATTAGTGAAAGATCTTCCCAATTATGCTAATAGGGTAATGCAAAGATCTCGTAGATCTTTGGAAAATGCTGCTACAATGCCTATTTATGTTATTGCCGCAGGAAAACCAGAATTTGAGCCCATTGCTTTAAGTAAAATTCAGTATCAAGGAAGTGAAAATAAATCACCTGAGCAAGTTTTTTTTACTACTTTAGAAAGACAATATGTGAATAAACATCGAGTAATTGAAACTCAAAATTTTCATTGGTTATTCTTAACTCCGACAGCCAGTGGTTGGCGGATGGTAATGATTTTCTCTCGTTTTGGTAGTTCTAATCCTGAGCAAACTCCATCTCCTCCCCGAGACACCAGTCAAGGTATTATTGGTCAAGCAGTTAAGCTCTGGTTAAGAGACTGTCGTGCAGGTGCAATTCGAGATAGTTAAGATTATCGATCGCCAGTAATAACTAAGTTATCTCGATGGATAACCGTTTCTGAGCCCACATAACCTAAAATCGAAGGTATATTGTCAGAATGATTGCCCTTGATTTGCTCAATTTCTGCACTACTATAATTCACGATTCCTCTGGCAATTTCTTTGCCTTCAAGATCGCATAATTCCACTGCTTCCGATGCCATAAATTCCCCTTTAACCCCAGCAATACCTGCCGCTAACAAAGATTTTCCTTGCTGACAAATGGCCTTCAGGGCTCCAGAATCTAGATACAATTTACCCATGGGTAACAAACTGTAGGCAATCCATCTTTTGCGGGCATTTTCCGTGCGCGGTTGAGGCTCAAATTGAGTGCCAATAGCCTCTCCTTGCATAATTTTCAGGATATTGGCTGGTTGTTTTCCTTGAGCGATCGCAGTTCTCACTCCCGCACTAGTGGCAATGCGGGCAGCGTTAAGTTTTGTAACCATTCCCCCCGTGCCCCAACCAGAGCCTGTGCTACTTACTTCTACCTGTAACTGGGAAAATTCCTTACTGTTTACTAGCTCAATCGGTTTGGCATCCGGTACCAGACGAGGATCGGCAGAATAGAGTTTATCTACATCCGTAAGCAAAAATAGCCACTCTGCCTCTACTAAACTAGCAACTAAAGCCGATAAAGTATCATTATCACCAAATTTTAGCTCCTCGACGGCCACAGTATCATTCTCATTGACGATCGGAATTACGCCTAAATCTAATAAGGCACTAAAAGTATTATAAGCATTTACATAGCAACTACGCTCCACTAGCTCTCTTCTGGTAAGTAATATTTGAGCGATAGGTTGTCCGAGGCTATTAAATAAATCATCATACACCCGAATTAATCTTCCTTGTCCAACTGCTGCAACTGCTTGTTTGAGGTTGATATTACGAGGTTTTTCCTTTAAATTTAATCTAGAACAACCAATACCTACAGCACCAGAAGATACTAAAATAACGCCATATCCTTGGGAACGTAACTGAGTTAATGTTTCTACTAAAGCGGCGATGGTAGAAAGTGCTAGCTGACTAGTTTGGGGTTGAGTGAGACTAGAAGTACCGATTTTAACTACTATAGTTTGAGCCATAGAATGAATAATTAATCATCAACCATCAACCATCAACATCAAATTAATTGTATCCCATTACCTGGAGCACTACTATAAAAATCAAGTTGTTGAAAAAAATCTTCTGATACCCCCATTGCTTTACCAAGAGTATAATGTACTGAATTACTATTGGTACTTTGTCTAAAAATAGAGAAGGGTTCATAATCTATATTTTTTTGGTTAATATGAATTCCCAACTTAATTCCTGTTGTCCAAATTTGCTGCGCTTCTTGTTGGCTTAATCCTTGCTGATAAATTTGTCGATAAACTGCACGTTTAGAATGATAAAATCCCCAAGATTTAAAAGGATCTAATCTTGGATAAGGATGGCTAAGTTGATACCATTGACGATCGCCATAACTATATTCATAAGTAGCAATTTTATCCCCAATAATTCTATGTCCAAAAACTTTGGCCTGATTGTTTTTTTTCTTAGTTGCTAAACCATGTAATTCCTGAAGAGGAATTACCCTAATATCATTTTCAACTTTTACCATACTCCAAAAACGATGTACGATAGGTTTATGCCAACGAAATAAAAGAAAATCAGCCGACTCTATGCGATAAGTATTCATCTTAAATTATCTTAGTCAGTACCTACTTATACCATCTAAGGTAGATCACTCCTCCAAAATCATGTTCGTAGTTGGGCTTTAGCCCTCATGCAAAAGACTTAATTCGGATTTCAAAAGGACATCTCCAGCATTCTCTGAATTGGTTTGAGTGCAGCTACACGAATAGACTCAGGCATAGTAATTTCTGGGGTACGATTTTTCATCGCTAGATATAATTTCTCCAAAGTATTTAATCTCATATAAGGACATTCATTACAGGCGCAATTACTGGTAGAAGGTGCTGGAATAAAAGTTTTCTCCGGCGTTTCTTTTTGCATTTGGTGAATAATTCCTGGTTCGGTGGCGATAATAAATTCTTCAGAGGAACTTTGCTGACAATATTTTAGTAAAGCGGTAGTAGAGCCAATATAGTCAGCATGACGTAAAACAGTAGTTTCACACTCAGGATGGGCAACAATTTTTGCTAAGGGATGTTCTACTTTTAACTGGATGATTTTCTTCTCTGAAAAAGTTTCATGGACGATACAAGTACCATTCCACAAGACTAAATCTCGTCCTGTTTGCTCCATGACATAGCGACCTAAATTTTTATCTGGGGCGAAAATAATCGGTCGATCTTCAGGTATTTGTTCGACAATTTTAACTGCGTTAGAACTAGTGCAGATTATATCGCTTAATGCTTTTATTTCTGCGGAACAATTAATATAAGATATCACCAAATGATCGGGATGGGCAGCTTTGAAAGCAGCAAATTCTTGAGGAGGACAACTATCTGCTAGGGAACAACCTGCATTTAAATCGGGAAGTAATACCAGTTTATCGGGATTAAGTATTTTCGCAGTTTCTGCCATGAAGTGAACTCCAGCAAAGACAATTACGTCTGCTTCGGTTTGGGCTGCTTTTTGCGAAAGTCCAAGAGAATCGCCGATATAGTCAGCAATATCTTGAATATCAGGTTCTTGATAATAATGACCTAGGATAACAGCGTTTAATTCCTTTTTAAGTCTCTCAATGACTGTAAACAGGTCATCAGGAATATGATTTAAAGTTAATTTAGGTTGAGCTAAGGTGGTGGTAAACACAATGGAAATATAGCAACAATTAATTATAGTTATTCTTACCATATATTATAGTACATTTTACCAAAAGTTGTATTGTGATTTACATAAATCAGGCGGGCTCTTGAGGAGCCAGTATTAGAGGCTTCGCTCGCCGATGGTGATTTAATAAAGAGTGAAGCTAACAAGATCGCGATTGATATTCTCCGGGAAAATGCCCGGAAATTGTATCAGATTAATTAATAGAATATGGAAGCAATAATGTTACCGATAATATTCATTAAAGGTTGTGCAGAAGAAAGAGGCTTTCAACATGGTCAAAAATTGAGACAAGAAATCCATCAAGTTATTCAATTTTACCAGCAAATTTTTTCCAAAAATCAAGAAGATATTTTTAAAGAAGCAGAGCATTTTCAGGTTAAAATCAAAGAATATAACTATGAATATGCTCAAGAAATTGAAGCTTTAGCTGAGGGTGCTCAGGTCAACCCTTTGTGGATCTATGCTCTAAATTCCCGAACCGAAATTCTCTCTTATTATCCCGTTGAATGCACATCTATATATTTTCAAAAAACCGGTATTTTAGGACAAAATTGGGACTGGGCTCAAGCATTAGAAGGTTTAATTGTCTTAATGAAAATTCAATCTCCCAATGGACAGACAATATTAATGCTAACTGAACCTGGCATAATTGGGAAAATAGGGATGAACTCTAGAGGGTTGGGAGTTTGTTTAAATCTATTAATGATTAAGCAAAAATTAACAGGTGTACCAATTCATATTCTGTTGCGTTCAGTTTTAGATTCAGAAACTATCACCGATGCTGAAAATCAACTTAAAAGAGCAGGTTTAGGACAAGCAAGTAACATTTTAATTGGCACAGTAATGGGAGAATGTTTAAATCTAGAATTTGCGGGAGATGAATTATTTTATCTTCAGCCAGACCAACAAGTTTTAATTCATACCAATCACTTTTTAGCCAGTTCAATTAACCCCCAAAACGAAATTTTCCGTAGTTCTTATTTTCGTCTAAAAACCATCAAAAACCAACTAAGAAAAGAATCGGAATTTTCTCTAGAAAAGATGAAAAAAATTCTCTTAGACAGAAGTAATCAAGAATATCCTATTCATCAACCATACATTCATTATCCAGTTATTGGAGATTTAGGAACAATTTATACGGTGATTATGGATTTGAAGAATTTAACAATGTATATTAAAAGTGGAAATAACCTAAAAACAAATTTTTTCAAATTTTATTTGTAACATGCTTATTAAATGGCAGCCAATCATAATATTGGGGATAAACTGGTAAACGAGGAATTAATTGCCATTCTCCTGGTGCTAGCATCTCTTGCAGAGATTGAATCTGAGGATGAGGATAGTCGGGATTAACTTCATCTTTGGGACTAATTCCCCCTAAATCTCTTGCACCTGCTTCTAAACATGAGAGCAAAAAACTGGCTTCTGGAACTAAATTAGGCGGAATTTGAATAGTAATACTAGCTGGTAAAATTTTCCTCGCTTCAGCAATAATTTCGGGCATTTTATAGGGATTAAATGCTGAACCCTTAAATTGTTGTTGTTGACCTGGGCTGTGTGGTTGTAGAATTACTTCTTGGATATGACCCCATTTTTTTTGGATAGAGGCGATCGCTTCTAAACTTTCTCTTCTTTCTGCATCAGTTTCACCAATACCTAGAAGGATGCCGGTAGTGAAGGGAATTTGTAATTGTCCTGCCCATTCTAACTGTTGTAAGCGAAGTGAGGGTACTTTACTGGGTGCATGGCGATGGACGGTTGCTAATAGTCTAGGAGTTAATTGCTCTAACATCAATCCCATTGATACATTTACTTGTTTAAGTAGGGACATTTCCTCAAAACTAAGTGGTCCAGCATTAGTATGCGGTAAAAACCCCATCGATAAAGCTAATTCTGCTAGCTCGTAGATACGTTGTAACCATACTTGGCGTCTAGGAGATAAAGGATGGACTTCACCACTAAGAATCAGAATTTCTATCACCTCTTGGGTTTTCAGAGTGGTTAATTTTTCTGTTGCAGTTGGGAGATCTAACCAAGGACTTTGACCTGAATCAGTGCGAAAATTACAGTAGCTACAGCGATTAAAGCATTCGTAGGTAGGAACCAGGGTATAAGCCGGACTATAGGTAATTATTCTAGACATATACTCAACATTTCATTTAGATAATTTTTAGCTTATAAAATATACTAAAGGCAGGTAATATCTCTGGTGAAGAACTAAAGAATGCGGAAAAATCGAGCGATCGCTAATTTTAGAGCCCTAAAAGGTAATAATCGATAAACCTTCTGCTGGTTGAAGAGCAAAAATTAGTTCCGTGATTTTTGAGAACATTCAAGTTATAAGTAAGATGATAATATTAACCATAACTAGTCATGTGAGGGTAAAGTAGGATAAATGGCAGAAACTTTAATGTTTAACGCCTTGCGTCAAGCTATTGATGAAGAAATGGCACGAGATGACAAAGTACTTGTGCTCGGAGAAGATGTCGGTCATTACGGCGGTTCATATAAAGTTACCAAAGATTTATATGATAAGTATGGAGAGCTAAGGGTACTAGATACACCGATCGCGGAAAATAGCTTTACTGGTATGGCAGTAGGAGCAGCGATGACGGGGCTACGCCCGATCATTGAAGGAATGAACATGGGTTTTTTACTGTTAGCCTTTAACCAAATTGCCAACAATGCTGGCATGTTACGCTATACTTCCGGGGGAAATTTCAAAATTCCTGTTGTGATCAGAGGACCAGGGGGTGTAGGCAGACAGCTTGGAGCTGAACATTCCCAGCGTCTAGAAGCATATTTTCAAGGTGTACCGGGCTTAAAAATTGTTGCTTGTTCCACTGCTTATAACTCCAAAGGATTGCTGAAAGCCGCGATTCGAGATGATAACCCAGTACTGTTTTTTGAGCACGTTCTGCTCTATAACTTAAAAGATCATATTCCCAGTTCAGAATACGTTTTACCTCTGGATAAAGCTGAAGTTGTTCGTTCAGGAAAAGATGTTACTATCTTAACCTATTCTCGCATGCGCCATCATTGTCTCCAAGCATTGAAACAGATAGAACAAGACGGTTACGACCCAGAAATTATCGATTTAATTTCCCTCAAACCCCTAGATATGAATACCATTGGCGAGTCGATCCGCAAAACCCATAAAGTGATTATTGTCGAGGAATGTATGAAAACTGGGGGTATAGGCTCAGAGTTGACAGCTTCAATTAATGACAAATTTTTTGATGAGTTGGACGCACCAGTGGTACGTCTTGCTTCTCAGGATATTCCTACTCCTTATAATGGAACCTTAGAAAGATTAACCATTGTTCAACCTCATCAAATCGTCGAAGCAGTCCAAAAAATCATGATAGGCCAAATTTAACGTGGCTGTACTTTTTATTACTAGGAAAATTCCTAGTAATAAATTGTTTACGAAAAAATTATGAATAGTTTTTATTTTGTTTAAAAAAAAGCTTAATTAAATAAATAAAATGGAAAAACAGCGTGCTTTTGTAATTTTAACTATTGTATTGGTGATTACCGCCATTATAACTTTAGTAAATATTCCCCTGCAATTAGGATTGGATTTAAGAGGAGGTTCTCAATTAACTATTCAACTAAACACGACGCCAGAAGTACCGGAAATTACTTCAGAAAAATTAGCAGGGGTACAACAAGTTATTAACAATAGGGTGAATGGTTTAGGGGTATCAGAAGCTGTTGTCCAAAGTGTAGGTAGCGATCGCATCTTAGTTCAATTACCGGGAGTAAGCGATCCCAATGAAGCAGAGAGAGTATTGGGAGGTACTGCACAATTAGAATTTAGAACCGAAACTGATAACTCAGAAATACGAGTACAATTACAAGTTCGAGAACAAGAACTAGCTGAGTTATTGTTGAAACAGCAGTTGGGAGAAAGTGAAGATCCTCAATTAATAGAAGCACAAATCAAACAAAAAAGAACCGAAATCATTGAACTCATAGATCAAGTGTTCGAAAAAACCGAATTAACTGGAGAAAAACTCAGAAAAGCAACTTATGAACCTACTGAACAAGGAGATAATTGGCGGGTAGTGCTAGAGTTTAATGATGAAGGAGGAAGATTATTTGCTGAAGTAACGAAACAAGTAGCTGGTACCGGCCGCAGTTTAGGAATTTTCCTGGACAATCAGTTAATTAGTGCCCCGACCGTAAATGTACAATATGCTCAAACAGGGATTATGGGTGGTAGAGCCGAAATTTCAGGTACGTTTACTTTAGAACAATCAAGGGAATTAGCCCTACAATTAGAGGGCGGCGCTTTGCCAGTGCCCGTAGAAATTGTCGAAAACCGCACCGTGGGAGCTACTTTAGGTCAGGATAGTATTCGTCGTAGTATCTATGCTGGAGTAGCTGGTTTAGTCTTAGTATTAGTCTTTATGGCAGTTTATTACCGTCTTCCAGGAGTAATTGCAGATGTGGCTTTGGTTATTTATGCCTTACTCACATTGGCCTGTTTTTCTGTCGCTGGAGTAACTTTAACCCTACCTGGGATTGCTGGGTTCATTCTCAGTATCGGGATGGCAGTAGACGCTAATGTGTTAATCTTTGAACGTACTAGGGAAGAATTAAGAGCAGGTAAAACTCTCTATCGCTCTGTAGAGTCTGGTTTTTATCGTGCTTTTTCTAGTATCTTAGACAGTAATGTTACTACCCTCATTGCTTGTGCCGCTTTATTTTGGTTAGGCTCAGGATTAGTAAAAGGTTTTGCTTTAACTCTCTCTATTGGGGTATTGGTCAGTATGTTTACTGCTTTGACTTGTAGTCGTACTTTTCTTCTAATTACTGTCCTCGGTATTCCCAGTGTTCGACAAAAACCACAACTATTTTGTCCTAACCTGAATCAATAATCATTTATCAATCAACAATCAACCATGAACAATCAACCATGATCAAATTTAGCGTTATTAAGTGGGAGAAATTATGGTGGAGTATCTCTGCCATTATATGTATTGCCAGCATTGTAGCGATGATTATTTCCTATACTACTATCAATGCTCCCTTACGTCCTAGTTTAGATTTTGTGGGAGGGACAAGATTACAACTAGAATTAGATTGTTCTGTCCCCAATAACTGCGATGCCCCTATTAGAATCAATGAAGTACGTGAAGTATTAGCAGGTCAAAATTTAAGCAATAGTAGTATTCAAATTGTCGGCAAAAATAAACAATCTCTATCTATTCGGAGTAAGACTCTAGATGTTGAGAAAAGAGCTCAGTTAACAGCAGCTTTAAGTGAAAAGATCGGCAAATTTGACCCTGAAAAAACCCAAATTGATACTGTAGGACCTACTATTGGACGAGAATTGTTTATTTCTGGGATTTTAGCCTTAATAGTATCTTTCTTTGGTATTATTGTCTATCTCAGTATTCGCTTTCAAACTGACTATGCTATCTTTGCTATTGTTGCTTTATTTCATGACGTTTTAATCACTGCTGGAGTATTTGCAGTTTTAGGTTTAGTTATCGGTTTAGAAGTAGATACCCTCTTTTTAGTCTCCCTACTGACGATTATTGGTTTCTCGGTTAACGACACAGTGGTTATCTATGACCGTATTCGGGAAATTAGCAAACAAATAGAAGCAGAATCGATGAATGAAATTGTTGATACCGCAGTTAATCAGACTTTGACTCGTTCTATTAATACTACTTTAACTACTTTATTACCGCTAGTTGCTATTTTTCTGTTTGGGGGAGAAACCTTAAAGTATTTTGCTCTGGCTTTAATTATTGGTTTCTTATGTGGTGCCTATTCTAGTATTTTTGTGGCAAGTACGATTTTGGGTTGGTGGCGAAAACGCAGTGACTTTCAAGGCAATCAATGAAGGAGGCAGGAGGGGAATGCAGAATTCAGAATTCAGAATTCAGAATTAAAAAATTCTTGATTCTATTACATAAGTGCCTACTGTCCTCTGTTTTCTGACTTAGCTCAATTAACTTTGTATTTTCTTAACCAAGCAGTATTGGGGCAGAAGGTTTCTTGAACTCAAGATGCTATCATAGTAACAATAACAAGTGAGAGGGAAACCGTTAGAACCACTTAGTGAGGAGTGTATATGACTATGCTGAAAAAGTTAATTTTGCAAGGAAGTCCCAAGTTAATCCTTTTAACCCTATGTTGGCTTTTATTGATTGCGCCAGTACAAGCAGCTCTTGAGTTACGAGTAGCAATTAAAAAGAATAATAGCAATATTGCCATCGGAAGTTCTACCCCTGCTGTAGTCAAAGATAGTTCAGGACGTGTTTTAGGTGAAGTGGCGGCGATGAACTCTTTCGCAGTCAAATCTAACAGGGGAGGTGTCTACCTAAATAAATGGCGCTCTAGTCAACTTTGGCTCGAGCCTACAGAAAACGGTTATATTTGGATCGGCGATCGCTGGTATCGAGGCAGAGTACGTTTAGTGTCCCAAGGTAGTGGCGTAACAGCAATTAATCACGTAGATATGGAAGACTATTTATATAGCGTAGTGGGTGCCGAAGCAATCCCTAGTTGGCCAGAAGAAGCGCTGAAAGCCCAAGCGGTAGCTGCCCGTACCTATGCGCTCTACAAAAGAAATACTGCCAAAAATGGTCTTTACGACCTCGATACTACCACAAAAACGCAAGTTTACAAGGGTTTAAAAAGTGAATATACTACTACTCATCAAGCAGTTAAAGCCACTGCCGGAGAAGTAATGACCCACAATGGTAAGATAATCTTAGCAGTGTTTCACTCTTCTTCTGGCGGTCACACAGAAAATGTGGAGGATATTTGGACTTCTCCTTTACCTTATCTGCGGGGAGTAGTGGACTACGATCACAATGCTCCTGTGTTTCAGTGGACTAAAACTCTACCTCAATCGCAAGTCAGTCGTTCTGTTGGTGGAGTGGGCAATATTAAAGCCATGATCCCGGAAAAAATAACCCCTCAAGGAAGAGTGGTAACCATGAAAGTAGTAGGCGATCGCGGTACCAAAAGGATTAGTGGCAAAAAATTGAGAAAAGCTCTAGATTTGCGTAGTACTCTGTTTCGGGTGTCTTTTCATCAAGGTAGTATGCAAATTACTGGTCGAGGTTTTGGTCATGGTCTAGGTTTGAGTCAATGGGGTTCTCAATATTTAGCCGAAAATGGGGTTAATTATCAACAGATTTTAGCTCACTATTACCAAAGTGCTAAACTAGCGACTATCCAGCACCGTTAATCTAAAGTATATTAATCTACAATCTACAATCTACAATCCTATGACTCACAAAATTGCTTTTTTAGGATTAGGTGTAATGGGCGGTCCGATGACGGCTAATTTAGCCGGTGGAGGTTTAGCTGTCAGAGCATGGAACCGCACTCCTAACCGCCCGGGTGTAAAAATTGCTGAGCAAGCAGGAGCGACAGTAGTAGCTACCTTAAAAGAGGCCGTAGAATCGGCAGAAATTATTTTTACCTGTCTCGGAGATGTTCCTGATGTAGAAATGTTGATTTTAGGGGAGGAAGGAGTAATAAAATATGCTCAACCCCAAGCTTTAGTAGTAGATATGAGTACCATTGGCTCCTTAGCAGCAAGATCGATTGCCACTGTATTACAAGAATATAACCTCCGCTTTCTCGACGCTCCTATTTCTGGGGGTGATATTGGTGCCCAGCAAGGAACTTTGACAATTATGGTAGGGGGTAATGAGAGCGATTTTGTTGAGTGCGAGCCTTATTTGCAGATGATGGGGAAAAATATCACTCTCTGTGGCCCTGTCGGTAGCGGTCAAGCAGTAAAATTATGTAATCAGGTATTAGCAGCAATCCATGCTGTAGCTTTGTGTGAGGCGATCGCTGTTGCCCATAAGCAGGGAATAGATCCTAATTTGGTAGTAGAAGTTTGTAGTACAGGTGCGGCAGGTTCTTGGGCTTTAACTAATTTGGGACCTAAAGCGATCGCTGGAGATTACCAGCCAGGTTTTATGATTAAGCACATTCTGAAAGATTTGCGTTTGGTACAAGAGATAGCGGAGAACGGGGAGCCTTTACCAGGTGTAGAATTAGCAGATAGGCTATTTAAATTAGTGGGCAACTTAGATAACGGCCAAGGTTCTGTTCAAGGTACTCAAGCCATGATTCGTGCTTATCTTTCTGGGATGGTTGATGGTTGATGGTTGATGGTTGATTGTTGATGGTTGATTGTCTTGCCTATAAATAATCGCTACTGGTAAAGGGCGTAAATGAAACGGGAGTTTAAAATTCCCACAAGTACTGAAAAATAAGGCTTTTTCATTCTGCATTCTGCATTCTTAATTCTGCATTCCACCACTACCTACTTGAAGTAGTAGCTCAGTGGCATCCTCTGGGCTGAGGGCTTTAGAGAAGAAGTGCCCTTGGGCATATTCACATCCCCAATCTCGCAAAAGAGATAGTTGCTTAGTATTCTCACAACCTTCAGCAATTACTTTCATCTTTAAGGTATGTCCCAGTAAGATGATGAGCTTGACTAACTCGTTATTCTCTTCATTGATTTCCATATCTTGGATAAAGCTGCGATCGATCTTTAAAACATCAACAGGTAGTTTATGCAAATAACTAAGGGAGGAGTAACCCGTACCAAAATCGTCGAGACAGATGGAAATATTTTTTTTCCTTAAAGTTTGAATCACAGAGATGGCTTTGTGAATATCTTTGATAATGGAACTTTCTGTAACTTCTAATTTCAGATTTAAAGGATTAATGCCCGTTTTAATGATGATGTTTTCAATATCTTGTAATAAATTTGGGTGGGAAAACTGCCAGGGAGAAAGATTAACGCTGATGTCCAAAGACTCCTGAACATGTTCCTGCCACAGTCCAAGTTGATAGCACGCTTGTTCTAAAAGCCATAAACCAAGAGTTGAAATTAGACCTGTTTCTTCAAGACAAGGAATAAACTCCTGAGGTGAAACCATGCCGCGAGTAGGATGCTTCCAGCGTGCTAGGGCTTCAAAAGAACGAACGCGACCGGTTTTGAGATCGACAATCGGCTGATAGTAAACCAGAAATTGTTCGTTTTGGATAGCACGTCTTAAGTCCATCTCTAATTGTAGCCGTTCCTTAGCTGCTTCACGCATATTGATATCAAAAATATGGTAATGACCTCTACCTTTATTTTTCGCTTTCTGAAGTGCCGTATCCGCATCTCGTAAAAGGTCTAAAGGAGTCTGAGATTCATCACTACTTAGAGCTATGCCTATGCTCGCACCGACAAAAATTTCGTATCCCTCAACCCAAAAGGAGTCGCTTAATTTTTGTAGAATTTGTTCTGCCAATTTGCTAACTTCACCGACATCGATGACACGATCCAGAAAAAAGCCAAAAGTATTACCTTCCATGCGAGCCACTATATCTCTCTGAGTAATAAATGTTTTGAGATGCTGAGCAATTTTTTGCAAAAGGCGATCGCCGATCTCATGACCGAGAGAACTGTTAACCAAACTGAAACGATGGAAATCCAGCGTCAGCAGAGCAAAACCATAACCAGCTCTTTTTTTAGTCTGAACAATTGCTTCTTCAATTCGCTGCAATAGCGCGTTACGACTTGGTAATTGAGTCAGGCTATCGTAGAAAATCATCTGTTGTAATTGTGATGTTCTCTCCCGTACTCTTTCTTCTAAAACACTATTAGCATTTTGCAACTCTCTGTAGAGCTTTTGAACAGTGAGATGGTTTTTGACTCTTGCCTTAACAATCGAAGGGCTGACAGGTTTAATAATGTAATCTACCGCGCCAACCTCAAATCCCTTGGCTTCATTAGTAATTTCTCCTAATGCGGTAATAAAAATTATCGGAATATCTTTCGTTTGTTGATTTGCCTTAAGTCTGGAACAGATCTCATAACCATCTAAATCAGGTAAAAGGATATCTAACAGGATAATATCTGGATGAGGAACTTTCGCTGCTAGTTCAATGGCTTTATTCCCATTGGTTGCAGCAATAACCGCATATTCTTCCTCTAGAATTCCCATGAGAACACGGATATTTTCTGGCTCGTCATCCACAATTAGGACTTTATAGTTATGATTAGAAAGCATTAGGGAATACCTTTCCTAGATAGAAGGGATTGAGTTGTTAACATTACTATCTACGTCTATTATTCTAATGAAGCTTTTTATTTTCTCCCAATATTTTCCTAGTTGCGACCTCAAATATTGCTCACACACAATACCATTTAGGAGAGATAAGACATGCCTTGTCTCTAGGTTGACTTGTGCAAAGCACTACTAGTGCAGGTGGGCGAAAATAAAAAGCCAGTTAAAACTTGGTCAAAGCCCGGAAAATTAAGGTTTTTCAATTCTGCATTCTGCATTCTTAATTCTGCATTCCTACACTAGCTATCTCTTGCAAACAAGTTAAGGCGCTATCTATATCAAATCTCTCCATATTAGCCTCTAGTTCTAGGAAAAGGGGATACAGTTGTTCAGAGCCGTACAAAACTTGCTTGAGTCGAATCATAGTTTTTTTGGCCTTACCCAAGTCAGACTCGATCGACTCAGCTAGTTCAGTGAGAAGTATGCTAACTTCAATAAGATTGACCTTTTCCAATGGTTGTAAGGATTCATGTTGGCTTAAATGGGTATCGAAGCCAGAAATTTCTGCCATAACCCGTTTAAAGTGAAAACCAAAATTCTGTAACAGAGACTCCAAATCATCAATATTGCCTTGTGTAAGAGCTTGCTCTAATTTAGCTGCTGCTTGGGAGAGGTAGTTGGCACCGATATTAGCCGCTACTCCCTTAAGAGAATGAGCCATTCTCCAAGCTTGCTCTAACTCTCCTTGAGCCAGAGCTTGTCGGATTTTATCCTCGCTCTGTTGGCGATGGCGATAAAATTGCTGGAGAATGGCAAGATAAGCCGATATTTTGCCACCAACTCGAGCAATTCCTGCGGATGTATCAATAGCAGCTAAGGTAGGTAGACTTTGACCCTCATCTGAGTGAGGGATCGTGACTTGAGACAAAAGAGAAGATGACTTGTCTTGCGTTGGAATCCAGCGCAGCAAGGTTTGGAATAATTGATCTGGGTCAATAGGTTTAGTAATATGATCGTTCATGCCAGCAGCCAGGCTAATTTCTCGATCGCCAATCATGGCATGGGCTGTCATCGCAATAATGGGCAGAGTAGAAAAACGGTTTGCTTGAAGAGAATCACCATTAGCCAATGCTCTGAGCCGGCGGGTTGTTTCTAAGCCATCCATTTCCGGCATAGAAATGTCCATTAACACGGCATCGTAATTTTGGGACTGTACTTGAGTAATAGCTTCAAACCCATTACTGACAATATCTACCAAGAGTCCCTCCAGTAACTCGAGCACAATTTGCTGATTGATTTCGTTGTCTTCAACTAGTAGCAGACGTGCTCCTCCGATCGGGCTTAACTTTTCACTTGCTGATACTTTCAGCCTTGTTTGCTGAGATGGCATACCATAGCCGAAAGCTTGAACAACAGCATCCAATAGTCTAGGGCGAGTAACAGGCTTGAGGAGCAGGGTACTGACACCTATTTTTTCTGTCTGCTGCTGGATTTCTTCACAACCGTAAGCAGTCACCATAATGATCTGAGGAATTTTAGTCAGTTGAGAGTTACCTAGAATTTGCCGTATAGTTTCTACACCATCCATATGGGGCATGAGCCAATCCACTAGGATCAGGTCATAGGGTTCCACAGACTGCTCTAGCTGAGCAATGGCCTCTTTCCCTGAACAAACCGCCTCAGCTTGCAAGCCCAAAGAATTTAAGTTGTGGGTGAGAATTTTGCAGGCCCAAGGATTATCATCCACAACTAGGGTTTTGATGCCACGAAGTTCTGGTCTGAAAGTTGGCTGACATTGAGATTGGGTGAGTCCCTGTTTCAAGACCACGGTAAACTGAAAATTACTTCCTTGACTCAATTGACTTTCGACCCAGATGTTACCATCCATTATCTCCACTAGTCCTTTACAGATCACTAGTCCTAAACCACTTCCCCCATACTTACGGGTGATGGAACCATCGGCTTGGCTAAAGGGGTGAAATAGTTTCTCTATCTGTTCTTGGCTCAAGCCAATCCCAGTATCCCGAATCGAGAAGTAGAGAGTGACTCTATCTCCTTCCATTTTCTGGCATCTTACTTGAGTTACTACTTCACCTTTTTGCGTGAATTTTACTGCATTCTCCACTAGATTGACGAGAATTTGGCTTAGCCTTAAGGGATCGCCTCTTAGAGACAAGGGGGTATTCTCATCAGAGTCCAACAGTAATTCTAGTCCTTTTTCTACAGCTTTGGGACTAATGAGATTGGAGACATATATTAACACTTCATCGAGCTGAAAGTCTTTTTCTTCAAGTTGTAGTTTTTCAGCTTCAATTTTCGAGAAATCGAGAATGTCGTTGATAATAGATAGCAGCGTCTGACCGGCATGCTGAATTTTTTGCAGGTAATCTTCTATCTTTGGGCTCAGTTGAGTTTCCAGAGCCAGATGACTCAAACCCAGTATAGCATTCATGGGTGTGCGAATCTCGTGACTCATGCGGGCCAGAAATTGACTTTTGGCTCTGTTGGCTTTATCGGCCAGGTTTTTAGCTTCTTGTAGCTCTGCGGTGCGCTGTTCTACTCTGGTCTCCAGTTGCTGGTTCAACTGCTGCAAGGCAAGCAGGGCTTCTCGACGTTCTAGTTCTGCTGCCGCTCTAGTGGCGAACAGTTGCAAGATTTCAGTATTAATGGGAGTATTGGGCATAGTGTGCCGAGAGATAATCCCTAAAATTCCTAGACGCCTTTCCTTGGAACTGTATAGTCCTACTCCCATATAGCTTTTGGCCCCCATTTCCTGAAGTCGCCGCACCTGGGGAAACTGGAACTGTACATCCTCAGTATAGAAACACGAACCTTTACTAGGCTGAAAAAAAGTTTGGCCACAGGGGGTATGTTCTAGCTCATAGCTGAAATTGGGTTGGAGCCGACCATCTGCGTAAACCGCAACGGTCCTTGCCATCTCAGGGTTTTCGGGGTTAATCTCTGATAGCAATGCTATTTCTGTCTGGAGTGTAGTTGCCAAACATTGCACTAGGGATTGGAAAAAAACCTCCCCAGTCTCGACAGAAGTGCCTTGGGCAATAGAACGAATAGCTTCCTCAATTTGTTTGCGAGTGCTGATGTTACTGAGGGAGCCTGCCATACGAATAGGTTGTCCATCGTCGTCGAAGATTGTCTGTCCACTACTACTAACCCAGCAATAACTTCCTGTTTTTGTGCGGAGGCGATACTCTACATCTCGATAGGGAATGCCCTGATTTATATGGTTTTGAAAAGCTATGGCCTCATGCTCGCGATCGTCTGGGTGAATACCTTTAACCGGCCTGCCTATGCTCTCGGGAATATGTTCGTCTTCTTCATAGCCCAAAATTTCTTTCCAGCGTTTGGAGACGTAGGTGGTATTAGTTTGTATATTCCAGTCCCAAATTCCATCTCCAGCACCCTTGGCAACGAGTTCATAACGCTCTTGAGTTTCCCTAAGATTTGCCTCTGTTCGCTTCCGTTGCGTAATATTACGCATGAAGGTAAACAAGAAGCCTAGCTCAGGAACGTACTTAAAGCTTGCTTCTATGTCAACAAGGCTACCATTCTTGTGCCGATGCTTAGTTTCAAAGTAGCTTCCTCCCATGCGTAAAATGCTTTGCAGATGCTGAGCAACTTCTTCTGGAGTTTCGGAGGCTTCTACATCGGCAACAGTCATCTGTAGAAGTTCCTCACGGGAATAGCCCACCATTTGGCAGTAAGCTTCATTAATGTCAATAATTTGTCCTAATGGTTGATTAAAGTCGATGATACAAAAGCCATCTAAGGCAGTTTGGAGAATAGTCTTATAGGTTTCCTTCGCCTTGCGCAGTTCTTCTTCTGCTCGTTTGCGATCGCTGATGTCTTGAGTTGAACTTACCATGCGGATGGGTTGTCCAGTTTCATCAAACACCGCCTGTCCGCTGCCACTGACCCAACAATAGTTTCCTGTCTTCTTCTGTAGTCGAAATTCTATATTTCTATAGGGAATATCTTGTTCCAGATGAGCCTGAATGGACTTTTGCAGGTAATCACGATCCTCTGGATGTACCATTGCCAGGAATTTCTCTAAGTTAACGTGAATCATCTCATCTTCTCTATAGCCTAAAATCTCTTTATAGCGTTTTGAGTAATAGAAAGAATCATTCTCGATATTCCATTGCCACAGTCCTACTCCAGTAGCCTGTCCCACAATTTGATAGCGTTCTTGGCTTTCTTGGAGTGCCATTTGAGCTTGTTTCAATTCTGTGATATCAGTGGAGATACCACATAAGCCATAGATCTGACTATTGGTATCTTTCAGGGGAAATTTTTGGGTTAAATAGTAACGGAGACTAGTAGTTACTTCTTCTTTAAGTTGTGCCACTTCCTCAACCTGGAGATAGGTTCCCCGATCCAATACCTTTCGATCCATAGCTCTGATTTGTGCTGCTATTGGTGCAGTAAAGAAATCAAAATCTGTTTTCCCTTGAACAACCTCACATTTGCTCTTAAATAGCTCTTCTGTTTTTTTGTTGATGTAGAAGTACTTACTATCGAGATCTTTCATATAGATGTAAGCATCAGTATTGTTGAGAATATCGGTAAAACGTTCTTTAAATTCAATCAGTTCTGCTTCTGCTTGTTTGCGATCGCTAATATCTAAAAGGCAACCCACTAATTCCTGAGGTTCTCCACGCTCATTATCCATTCGTCTCAGATGAGCGCGAAACCAGCGATAGGTACCATCAGCGTGGCGCAGTCGATATTCATGCACGTGCCAGCCACGCTCGATTACTTGGGGCAAATTGCTAAAAATGTGGGGTTTATCCTCGGGATGGAGAAGATCGGCCCAAAAATTAGGTTGGTTAAGAAACTGCTCAGGATCATAACCAATTAGTAGTTTTACATTCTCACTGATAAAAGTTGCGTCATAGTTCCCCCCAACTTCACAGGTAAAGATGGCTGACGGGCTGTTAGCCAGCAGATATTGCAGGCGAGCCTCACTGGCTTTAAGAGCTTCCTGAGTTTGTTTGCGATCGCTGATGTCTCGTGAGATGGCGAGAAGATAAGTATGACCTGACCATGGCAGTGCTTTGAGGTTGACCTCAACGTCGAAAACCTTGCCATCAAAGCGGCGGGACTTCCATTCAAAAAACTGGGGTTGTCCCCCGAGGGCAGCCGCTATTTTCTCTTGGGCTTTAGTGCGGGAATTTTGTCCATCGGGCTGAAACTCTGGGGAGATTGCCACGAGAGTCATGCCTATCATCTGTTCCCGAGTACAGCCATATATTTCCAAGGCCTTGTTATTGCAATCAATTAAGCGATCGCCATCCAACAAAAAAATCGCATCGCCGGCAGCTTCAAATAGAGTGCGGTAAAGTAACTCACTATCGCGCAAAGCCACTTCTGCTTTTTGGCGCTCGGTAATGTCTTGGATCGTCCCCAGCATGCGCACTGCCCTGCCTTGGTCATTAAACATCACATCTGCTTCTTCATGGACAACCCGTACTTCCCCGTCTGGTCGTACAATGCGGCGATCGATGCTATAGTTTTCTTCTTGTGCTAAGGCTTTCTGGTTCGCCTCCTTCACCAACTGGCGATCGTCTGGATGAACTCTGGCTAGAAATGCTTCATAGCTTGCCTCCAATTGCTGAGGCTCCAAACCGAAGATGCGATAGATTTCATCAGACCAACTCCAGGTATTGGTTTCAATGTTCCAATCCCAATTTCCTAGATGAGCAATGGTCTGAGCTTTTGCCAGTCGCTCCTGAGAGCTTCTCAGCTCTTGTTCTACTAACTTGCGGTCAGTAATATCAGTTTTAATCGCCAGGTATTCCTGAGGATGACCCTGACTATCCAATAGAGGAACTATGGTACTGTCCGACCAATAGTAGGTTCCATCTTTAGCCAAGTTTTTAATTTCTCCCCGCCAGACTTTGCCACTAGTAATAGTTGACCAGAGATGTTGGTAAAACTCTGGAGGATGGTAATCTGATTTAAAGATGTGATGATTTTGACCGAGAACTTCAGACCTAGAATACTGGAACATTTCGCAGAACTTATCGTTGACATAGGTAATCTTTCCTGACAAATCGGTGATGGCCACGATCGCGGTCTGATCGAGAGCATATTTGAAATTCGCTAGTTCTTCATGAGCCTGCTGGAGAGCTACGATTCTTTGCTGAACTCGCTGCTCTAATTCATCTCGGGTTGCCTTAAGCTCCTGCTGCATCTGAGATAGTTTTAGATGGGTACGAACCCGTGCCAAAACTTCTTGTTCGTGGAACGGTTTGGTGATAAAGTCTACCCCTCCCACTTCAAAGCCCCCAATCCTTTCCTCTACTTCGTCTAGCCCACTTATAAAGATAATCGGTATGTCCGTAGTATGCTCTTCGGCTTTCAGTCGTCGGCAGACCTCGTAACCATCGATTCCCGCCATCTTCACATCCAGCAAGATCAAACTCGGCACTCGAGCAGCTACTGCTTGTAGTGCTTGTTCTCCATCAGTAGCAGAGCGTACCTTATAGCCATTGACTTTCAGGAGTTCTACCAGCAAATATAGACACGCTGGCGTATCATCTACTACCAGAATTTCCTCCCAGGGTTTCTGTTTCCTTTCAGCCTCCACTATGGCTTCTCCTTCGTGATTTTAGTTGTAGAATTATTTCCAGGTTATCATTTAATCCAAATAGTCTTAATATTGACAAATTCTTGAATACCATAAACCCCTAATTCTCGTCCGTAACCCGAGCGCTTAATCCCACCAAAGGGAAGACGAGGATCTGATTTGACTAAACCATTGATAAATACTGCACCAGCTTCAATATCTTTGATTAAACGTTCTCTGTATTCAGGTTTATTGGTCCAGGCTGTCGCTCCTAAGCCAAAGGAGGTAATATTAGCTAGGGCGATCGCTTCATCGATACTCGCTACCCTAAACATCAAAGCCACGGGACCAAAAAATTCTTCACTCATACCGGGGGAACCTGGGGGAATATCAGTCAAAATAGTGGGCGGGTAGAAGTTACCCTTACCTGCTGCAGGTTTCCCTCCTAGCAACACTTTTGCCCCCATAGCCACAGTTTTTTGTACTTGCCTATCGATATCATTGAGAATAGCGGGAGTAGCCAAAGGGCCGATATCTGTATCTTCTTGCATGGGATCGCCCACTTTCAAGGCTTGGAATTTTTCCGCTAGTAATTTTTCAAACTGATCGGCAATGGCATCTACCATAATAAAGCGCTTCGCAGCGATACAAGATTGACCATTATTCAACATTCTGGCAGTGACAGCGACATTAGCAGCAGCTTCCAAGTCTGCGTCTTCTAGGACGATAAAGGGATCGCTGCCACCTAATTCTAGGACAGTTTTCTTCAGCTGCTCTCCCGCTGTAGCAGCTAAACTTTGTCCTGCAGGTTCACTTCCTGTGAGGGTAGCGGCTTTAACGCGATCGTCTTTAACTATAGCAGCTACTTGATTGGCACCAATTAACAAAGTTTGAAATGCCCCTTCAGGAAAACCTGCTGCCCTGATAATTTCTTCGAGCGCTAAGGCGCATTGAGGTACATTAGAAGCATGTTTGAGCAAGCCCACATTACCCGCCATTAAAGCCGGTGCGGCAAAGCGCAATACCTGCCAAAAAGGAAAATTCCAGGGCATCACCGCTAAAACTATGCCTAAAGGTTGATAGCTGACATAACTGTGACTGGCATCAGTTGCTACTGTGACATCAGCTAAGAATTTCTCGGCATTTTCGGCGTAGTAGCGGCAAACCAAAGCACATTTTTTGGCTTCGGCGATCGCACTTTTAATGGGTTTACCCATTTCGAGGGTCATAATTTTTGCCCACTTAGGAGCATCTTTTTCTAGTAAATTGGCGGCTTGGTTTAACCATTGACTTCTTTGATTCATGGAAGTTTGGCGATAGGTTTTAAAGCTAGCTGCTGCTAAGGCGAGTTTTGCTTCTATTTCCTCACTGGTTAAGGGTGTAAAGGTTTTAAGGGTTTCTCCGGTTGCAGGATTAACTGTAGCGATGCCCATGGTTCCTCCTCTGTTGGCAATTCTTTAAATTGTGTGTGTATTATTTTTATTTTAGTCTGGAAAATTCGATCGGATTCTAGTTTTGTAATAACTTGCAATATTTGAAGAGTTACAATTGAGTTAAAAACTAGGCAGAGTTTGGGTTATGGTTTTAGCTATTAGTCAACAAACGATTGAGATACCTCCTGGTGGAGAAGTTATCTTAAGGTATCAAACTTGGGAAGACTATGAAAAATTATTAAATCTTCGTCAAGATAAAGCAGCGATTAAAGTTCGTTTTAATGCTCAAACTAAGGAGATTAGGTTGATGTCACCACTACCCGGACATGGAAACCGCATAGATACTTTAACCGATTTGGTGAAGATTTTGTTACGCCATCAAAAACAAGATTGGGAAGGCTTCGATCCCATTACTTTGAAACGATTTCCCCAAGGAGGTATAGAGCCTGATGCTTGTTTTTACATCCAAAACCGCGAGCAAATTCTAGGCAAGGAACGTTTCGATCTCAATATCGATCCTCCACCAGATTTAGCTATTGAAGTAGATTGGACTTGTTCGACTAAAATTGAAGATTATGAGGTGATTGCCTCTCCAGAAGTCTGGATTTATCGACGGGAAACACTCTTTATTTATCTGTTTGATGGTAAATCATATCAACCAAGTAGTCATAGTCCTCTCTTTAGAGGCATAAATGTAGCAGAAATTTTACCTCTATACGTAGAAAGAGCTTGGCAAATTGGTTCTAGTGTTGTTTTAAGAGAATTTGAGCAATATTTACAGAATATTACCTCAGTTTGAGACCCAGCATTGATTATTTCCTTTTTGGTTAATTCGTGGTAGCATTGCCTAAGTTAGTACACAAAATCTCTGAAAGTTAATCGCATGTTACCTCCAACCGACGAGGAAAGCCTACAAATCAAATACTTGGAAACTCTCACTCCGCAACTTAATCTTGGTGAAGATGTCATCGCTGGATTAACTCAAATTCCTAAAACTTTACCTCCTAAATATTTTTATGATAGTCTTGGTTCTCAATTGTTTGAGCAAATTTGTGAATTACCAGAATATTATCCTACCCGCACAGAAACCCAAATTTTACAAAAATATGCTGCTCAAATCGCTCAGATTACGGG